>ERZ773214.1168-NODE-1168-length-15712-cov-4.372230_pt1 | contig 15712 bp, 14 predicted proteins | sample MGYA00511238_ERZ773214 | MGnify/ENA primary metagenome ERZ773214 (study PRJEB29015, sample SAMEA2738157) | human oral metagenome | biome: human oral; feature: human-associated habitat; material: saliva | place: China | collected 2259 ...
ACTTGCGGATATAACTCCACAAGGCTATGTTGTAGCCAATCCAACTATGGCAACCAAGACACCTGGTCTTTTTACCGCAGGAGATTTAAACGAGAAGCCCTTGCGTCAGGTTATTACTGCAGCGGCTGACGGGGCAGTGGCAGCAGCCTCTGCGGCTTTGTATCTCGGACAGGCTGTTGACGGCTAAAACCAGAATTCAAAATTTAGATTTTCAAGAGCTTTGCGATATTGTCTCCGAGAGCCATATTGGTAACTTCTGTAGATGGGCTGACAAATTCGATAAGATCTCTATATAGTTTAGGCTCGCCGAATGGTGCGTCTGAACTAAATAAACACCGCTCGGGCAGCTCTGTTAAAGCAGTTTTTACCGAAATAGAGGTAAATGCTGCCGATAAGTCCAGATATGCATTTTCGTGATCCTTTGCAAAAGCAATGACGTCCATCCAGTTTGAGCCACCTAGGTGTCCAAAGATAACAGGAACTGAGGGGTACTTTCCGCATAGGCTCATGAGTATGTTGATTCCACTTAGTGTTACGGGATTGAAGGTATGCACCCATACAGGAACGCCAATATAATTCGATGCAGCTTGAAACACAACTTCTAATTGTTTAACCTGATCTTCAGAGCCAGGCGTAAATTCACCGATTCCTTTAAAAGAGTTTTTGATAACGTACGTATCAACCCAATCAGAAGTCTCATTTTCCGTCAGTCCAAGCGGAACCGGTCCAAAGCCATAGAACCTGTCGGGCGCCACGGAGATTGCTTGTTGCAGCTCAGCAATTGTTTCCTTCATCTTTGCGATTCTTTCTTGCGGCGTATAGTATCCCGCTAGAACCTTGTATAAAGTTTGCATTTCGTTGTTTATATCTTCGAGCGTAGAAGACTTTGCTCTTTCTATGTGTGGGGTAGTTGTAAAGAGTATTGCTTTATCTACACCTGCTTCATCTAAGGTATGTATCTGCATAGTGGTAGGCAACATGACATGTTCATGGCTATCGATAATCATTTAATGTATCCTCATTTCCGCTTGTTTTATTACAATACTGAGGTTAGAGCTTATTAAGGGATTCAAGCAAGAACGTACCTTTTTAATACGTAGTATCTTTTTTGATACTTTATGAAGGAGCTGTAATTATGGCAAAAACCATAGCAATAACTGATCAATGTCCCATTGAAGTTGGACTCAATATATTGTCTGGTAAGTGGAGATTTCACATTATATGGCACGTATCCAAGGGACCCATACGCTTTAACGAACTCCAAAGGCTACTAGGCACCATAACAACCAAAACTTTAACATCGCAGCTTCGCGAATTAGAAGAACAAGGCATTGTAAAAAGAACGGTATATCCCGTGGCTCCACCAAAAGTAGAATATGCACTGACGGACTTAGGTGAGACAATGCGTCCTGTTTTAAAAGCGCTGTGTGACTGGGGAACGTATTATAAGGAGCATCAAAACCTGCAGTAAAAGCTCTGTGTACGTGCTTCTTGTATAAAAGTCTGATAATCGATATTATGTAAAGTAGATATAAAGTCAGTCTGAACTTACAAGATAAGTCACAAGAGTCGAGAATCACCTCACCCTCGCCCTGTTACGGCTACCGGTAAGGAATTCTTATCGAACGTCTCGGCTATTGCTCGTTCTTTTTCTCTAACGTTCAAGGCTTCATTACTTACGGTCGTGAACTCGGATGATGATGCAACAGATCAGACGCTGCCCGGGTCATGAGATCAAGTTTCAGACAGACGTCGTCCTCGTAGGCCTCATCGAGAATGACCAAAATTGAATCAAAGGCCTGAAGCCGTGTATTGCCGGTTGGAATAAGTTCTTTACCGGCACGCTCAATGGTGACAATGCGGATTTTGTCCGGCCAAGGCACATCCTTAACGTACATACCTTCAATGCGACTACCTGCCCCAAGCGTATATTCTTGAAGGATCTTCTCGCCGCCTATTGGTCGGTTTGTGCCCGACGGTGCATCAGAATGTATGGGCAGCGCATTTAAAAGTTGCGCAAGCAAATGGTCGTAAAATGGGTCCACTCGTAATACATTTGCAACGGTATATGAAATGACGGAAACGGCTGTCATGGCGGCAAGTGCTTCCAGCGAGCCCGTAAGTTCAAACACGAGCACGACGGCCGTTACAGGAGCTCGTATAACGCTTGCAAAGACCCCCGCCACACCCATCGCAACGAAATTTGGCACGTATGCCATGGGAATGCCAAAAAGATGCGACACGCAAAGCCCCATAAATGTTCCCAAAAGGGTTCCCATGACTACCAAGGGAAAAAGCGTTCCTCCCGGGGTTCCTGCACTGAAACAGACGGTTGTGAAGGCATACTTCCCCACTAAAAGCGCAAGAACGCTCAATTCCGTAAGAGTTGCAGGTTCTTTGATCTTTTCGATAAGAGCGTCCCCGCCGCAAAGCAAATCGGGCGCGCTCAATGCAACAAAGCCTGCAATTATGAACGGAATTATGAGACGGGCATACGGCACGCATACGTTAATCTTGCCGTATGCTTTCTGCAAAGAAAACATACCCTTGTTGTGAAGTGCCCCTAAAACGCCGCATATAATGCCAACAAAGAGGACGAAAACATAATCAATATGCGGCAGAGGCTGCACGTAATCGAGTCGTATAACCGGCTTCATGCCAAATACGTTAGAAACCAAAAAATCAGCCACAACCGATGAAGTCATAGCAGAGATGATAAGCGGCGCGTGAAATTCTTTTTGAATCTCTTCGACGGCAAACAAAGTCCCGGTAAGCGGTGCATGAAATGCCGCTGACATACCGGCAGCTGCACCACACGTTACGAGTAAATGTTCCTCTCCCCTTTTAAGATGCAAAAGTTTTGAGATCGCTTTACCGGACATGCCGCCTAACTGCACGGATGGACCTTCTCGACCCATTGAAAGACCGCCGAAGGCGACAAGGACACCTTCAATAAACTTTGCGGGCAAAACTCGATACCACGGGGCATTCAAATGACCTATGACCTCGGCATTTGTTTGCGGTATACCGGATCCTGAGGTAAGCGGCTCCCATTTGACAAGGCGGCCTACGCAAATGCTCAGGATAACGAGGAGCAAAAACCAGAGGGCAACAAAAAGGAGATTTCCTGAAATAAGGCCTGTTATACCGCGCATTTCCTTTTCTGCGTACGAAAGAGACAGTCGATAGAGCGTTACGACTCCCCCGCCGAGAAGACCCACGAGCGCACCCTCACCTACAAGAGCAACTTGAAATCGCCGCGAGAAATGTCGCTCAACTGCGGAAGTGTCTTGCCGTGTATCAGAGGTCATGCCTGGTATCTCCTCGTATCTTATATAGAAAAGCACGTAAACCGTACTTTAATTGTACGCTTTACGTGCTGCTAATTCAAAATATGCGAGAGGAGCTCTGGTTGCAACGAAAATAGACGTCTCAAAACAAACTCAAGATTTCTGTTTGCCGATACTATCCGCTGAAAGGTCCACCGCCATAGAAGGCCCAGACAGACCCGATGCAGACACCAAGAGCCTCGTTTGCGGCGTGTATCATCTGTCCGTTGCCGATATAGATGCCTATGTGGTTGTATCCGGGGCGCGTAAAGACGCAATCGCCATAAGAAAGCTCATCCATTGAATCTTTCCAGTTTCCTGCGGCTTTAATATTGCGTCCAATGGTACCTGCGGAGCCGGCTCGATATCCTAAGAAGCAGTAGTACACAAGACCACCGCAGTCAAAGCCACCTTGGCTTGGACTTGCTCCTCCCCACACATACGGCCAACCTAAGCAAGAATAGGCAGATCCAACGCCACCGCACGGGTATGGGCTTCCACTACCGGAGCCGCCGGAGCCACTGTTGGAGTTACCCGAATTTGTGTTGCTCGAGGTATTGTTATTGGAATCGTTGTTGCTCGGCGTTTGATTATTATTGTTGTTGTTGGTATTGTCGTCTTCTTCTTGGTTGTTTTGGTTCCCATTATCAGGAGCGGAAGGCGTTTCATTGGTGGCATAGTTGATGGCCGTAGAGATATTGCTGTTTTTGTTATTTTCTGCGGCGGCCTGCTCTTCAAGCTGCTTTTTTACCTCAGCATCAAGAGAGTCGTAATAGGATTTTGCCTCAGCAATTTGCGCTTTTACGTCGTCAGCCTGAGATTTCATGGCGGCAACCTGCTCTTGCAGCTGGGTTTGCTGAGCCTCAAGCTCATTTCTTTGCTGTGTGAGCTGATCCCCCAGCGTCCGTACCTGATTGATTGAGTCGGACTGCTTTTTGTTGGTGCGATCCATATAATACACACGGCTGATGAAGTCATCCGGACTTGAAGCGCCCAAAATAAAGTCAAGTGCCTCTTGAGGTCCTGTCTTATAGGAGCTTCTCATGGCAGCAGCGAGAATACCCCGCTGAATCTTCAACTTATCTTCTGTTTCAGAAATCTGCTCTTGTACGTCAACAATCTTGTTGTTGGTGTCATCCAGGGCATAGGTTTTCTCGTTAAGATCCTCTTCAGCCTGAGCAAGCTCAGCTCCCAAAGAATCTAACTTAGCAGAAGCCGCTTCCAAATCGGATTGAGGGTCCGCATATACAACATGAGAGGTTAGCCCTGCGAAGATAGCAGAAGCAGACAGCGTAAGCATGGCACGACGTGTGATGTTGCGGTTAAAATTCATATATGTCCTTTCAGCACTCGCAACAACTATGGTAACGCTTTTACCCAAATAGGTCGACTATCTATACATAAAACTGCTCGTAGATGACGCGACAAAAAAGGTGAATCTCAGAAATTCTGGGATTCACCTGTGCGTTTATCGAGTTCTAATAAGTTTGTGAAAATGTGTTTGAGAAAAGAAACCTACTGTTTTACCTTGATAAGCGTATATACCTCAGTGTTGGGGAAATACTTTGAAATGGTTGTGCGAGGATCGAGATAGCACAGTTCAAGTGCAAACGTAAAGCCTTCCACCCTTGCTCCCGCCTGTTCTGCAAGACGAGCAGAAGCTACGCAGGTTCCACCCGTAGCCACAAGATCATCGGCAATAAGAACAACGTCGTCTTTGTTGAGAGCGTCTTTGTGAATCTGCAGCTCATCGGTACCATACTCAAGATCGTAGGACTGAGTAAACACCTCGCGAGGAAGTTTTCCGGGTTTACGAGCAGGAATGAAGCCGGCGCCAAGTGCATATGCTACGGGAGCACCAATCAAAAAACCACGTGCTTCTGCACCAATGACCTTGGTAATTCCGCAGTTTGCAAAATGTCCCGCAATGTCATCAACAAGGGCTTTAAAACACGTTGGATCTTTAAACAAAGGTGTAACGTCCTTGAAGATGATTCCTGGCTCCGGATAATCCGGAATGCTGATAACGTGGCTTTCATAGTCATAATTAGGCAATTTTGTCCCCTTCAGACGTGTGGAGCCCAATGGGCACCAAAAAATAATACCGACGTAGTGCTCTGTATAACCTAAGTAGAGTTGATTTCCATATCTTTAAAAGAATCGCTCACAAGACGCGTAATAAGTTCGTTTCTCATGGCATTGGTAAGTCCAAGCATACGTGTCAAAGCTTGCGTAAATTTACGGCGCGTCTCTGAGTTTGCTTCTACTTCAACTCCTCCACCTTTTTTTGCATACACGACCAGTGATTTTGCAAACATACTTGATTCACGGTTTGCAGCCATGACATACTGACGCAAATTTTTGGGTTCAAATCCAAAATGGCGCAGCTCATGGGCCAGACGAATAAGCGTAAGATCATGACCGTCAACAAGATCTCTGCCATGAGGCGAACGTTTGAGCGTAATTACACCAACCTCGGAGAGCTGACGAACAAAGCCTACGGAAGCGCCCACAAGATCCGGCATACGGTCGATTGAGTGGAACTTCTCGACAATTCTTTGATCGTCAATAGGTACGACAATGGCGTCAGCGTTACCGGCACCAATAATGGGAGCACTTACTTGTCGGTGAGTTTCCGCTTGGACACTTGTGTGGTTGTCATTACGAGGAATACTTCCGACCACATTCTTACCTTGGTCTTGCCGCTCAAGTTCTTCTCGGATGACCGAAAGAGGCATAAAGCGGCTCTTTTGAAGATACAGAATGGTTTCCAAACGCTGAACGTCACGTTGAGAGTATTGTCGATACCCGCCTGAGGAACGCGAAGGTTCAAGGAGACCTTCATCCTCAAGGTAGCGTACCTTTGAGATTGTAAGGTCGGGATAGTTCTCTTTCAGCTTATCGACAACTTTACCGATGGTAAGAAAGCTTGTATCAGCCATACGAGCTTCTTATGCACGAGGTTTGCTGGTATGAAATACCATACGGAAGGTGCCGATTTGGATGGTTGATCCATCTTGAAGGGTTGCCTTATTGATAATGGCGCCGTCAACCCATGTTCCATTCAACGAATTAAGGTCCTCAATAGTGGCATACCCAAGGCCAAGATTGGAAAGATCAATCTGTGCATGATGGCGAGAAACCGTCATGTCGTTCAAAAAAACGCTGTTCTTAGTATCTCGTCCCAACGAAATATGTGTGGAATCAAGCTCAAACGTCTCACCCGTCTGAGGTCCTTTAACAATCGTGAGCACAGGATGAGAGGGGCGGTCTTTACTCATCAAATCAGGAACCGTTGCATCTGCCGAAGGCATATGAAAAATCTCTGTTTTACCAGGTTGCTGGTTATATGTTGGGGCCATAAATACCTCTCCTTTATAGTTTTGCCGTCTCTATAATACCGTTAACGGCACGCAATACAGTCCATTTCAACTAAGGCGTCCAGAGGAAGTCGCGAAACCTCTACAACATTTCTTGCCGGCGCAGGAGTAGTAAAACGTTGTGCATATACTTCGTTTACCGCATCCAAGTCATTGAGATTGGCAAGATAAAGCGTTGTTTGGGCAACGTCGGAAAGAGTGCAGCCTGCTTCCGCCAAGATGCTTTGAATGAGATCAATCACTCGTTCGGTTTGCTCCGTTATGCCTCCCGCTACCAACTCCTTATTGTTTTGAGCGGAAATCGGAAGTTGACCTGAGGCAAATACCAACCGCCCTGCGGTGGTCCCTTGGGAATAAGGTCCAATGGCTGCCGGAACGCCTTGGGCATTGATTGAATATTTCATATTCTCCCCCTCAGGTTGAGGCTTAGAGATTAATAGCGCACGGATACAAGCCGTATATATTACTGTAACGCTTGTCCGCCCATAAAATCGCGAGACGAACGAACAAAACCGTGAACGTTATGTATATCTTGAGAGATTGATGTTTCATCGACATTGTGAGACGCGCGCAGCCACGACAGCTCATGTGAAAGAATCTGTATAAGGTCTGCTTCTCCGATTGGCACTACCATGGGAAATGAAAGAAGACTTCTCCAGAGTATTTGAACCTGCTGCGGATTGACCAAAACGATATACGCATCAAGGTCTTTAAGAGGTACGTGACCAATAAGTGCCGCAATCCTCGCGTCGAGTAAACAAAACGACAACTTTCCTATCGGAGGAAGGGCTGACTGCGCGTCATTGAGATAATCACTGAGCACTTCATGCGCACGGGGTCCTGCCAAAAAAAGCGGAACCAGAAGTTGGTCGGCATCTTCAAGTGAAACCGTCTCAGACGAAGTACCTTGCCGTTTCTTTTCAAATAGGTATTTCGCAATACATGATGAAAGAAGTCCACCGTGATTTGATACATCAAGATAGAAATATTCATTGTCTCCGGAGCGGGCGACAAGGGCAACCGACACCACAGCACCGTCACCAGTAAAAACAGGCTGAAATGAAAGATCCCCTATGTCAAGAATGGGTCCTGCAAATATATCGGAAACAAGAGACGGAGCCAAAGATCCGCTGATAAGTTGATACGTGTGACCCGATACGTCAAAAAGACAACACTCAGCCTCTGAGGTCTTATCGCCTGCCACGGATACAGGTGCGCCATACGAGATGGGAATCTCGTATCCCGTTTGTGGATTTATGTCAAAAACAGCTCCGAGAAGTTCATGTTCTGCGTGCAGGATTGTATGCTTGACCATGTTATTCCACCGTAAAAAGATATGGCGCAACGGAGGCAATATCAAAGATGTTATAAAAGGGAACCGTCTGCGGAATCGTGCGCGCCTGATAGAAAACAGTTCCGGCATCTCTTTTGCCTTGCAACCAGGTAATGGTTCCAATCATTTGATTATTTGCTGCCGGCAAGCCTGAACTCAGTGTGGTAATGGTATAGCTCATGTCTCCCGCACCAGGCCAGGCAAGCACCGAGCGTGAAGCGTATGGCCGCACGACGGAGGTCATCATAAAGTTGTCAATATAGGGTCTCGTTTCAACAATATTCGAGACATTACATGCGGGTATCCGAGTGAAGTGAGCGTATCCCCAGTCATACATAATCCTGGTATCCGCAAAACGTCCGGAGTCGGTGGCACATCCAAGAACGCAGCTATACAGCGTAACGCCGTTGCGCCGTGCCGCGCCTAAAAAGGCCGTTCCGCTGTCTTCGGATCCCGTCTTGAGGCCAAGCATACCCGGATAGGTGCTCAAGAGCTTATCGGTAGAAGGCCATGTAACTTCTTCTCCTTGTACCGTAGCGGTCACAGATGTCATGGAAACGGTACTTGCAAGAAACGGATAGTGCTCACGCGCATAGCGAGCCATGAGTACCAAATCACGAGCGGTAGAGTAGTGATCATCCGCATCAAGACCATGGGGATTTGAGAAGTGCGTGTTGGTCATGCCAATTTCAGCGGCTTTTTTGTTCATGAGGTCCGCAAATGCCTCCTGAGAGCCTGCGACATTGATAGCAATGTTATATGCCACGTCATTGGCTGAGTGCACCAACAATACCTGAAGGAGCTCTCTGAGCGTTGGGTGTTCACTCGTCGAATAATTTGCGAGTACGGAACCCTCCTCCAGATCAACCGACACGATATTGCATGGCTTATCAAGATCTATCCCCGAATCCAGAGCAACCATGGCAGTCATAACTTTGGTAATGGAAGCCATGCCCATCTTGCGATCAGGATCTTTACTCCAAAGAACGTTTCCTTGATCGTCTTCGAGAATGGCAGATTGTGCCTCTGTAATCTCAGGCTCTGCAGCAGTATCGTCTGCTGCATAGGCATACTGTGAGATGCCAAGGGCGAGAGGAGCCAACGACATAACGGCGACAAGCAGAAACACCCAAACTACCCTTACAACCCACCTGCTGCGAGGCTGGTACATACATTTATCATACGGATGAGAAGTTCTTCCAAGCGTGCATTTGTGTGGGGCAGTCGCAAAATTTTGCACCGTAAACCTCATTCATCTTCCTCGGCTGCACGGATGATGCGGGCAGCCTGAACGGTATAAACAACGGCAGTTGCAGCGGAAAAAAGGATACCTACGTACACAAAGAGAATACCAAAACCACCCGGTTGGCTATTGAGAACCGGAAGCCATGAAACACGTACAAGACCCAAACCGTCCACCACGGGCATACCCAGCAGTAAAAATGAGAACCCCGTCATAAGACAGGCGGTTGCAATTTTTCCGATATAGACCACGTCGATCGGCCGCCGACGGAAATGACGGGTAATCAATGCGCCGCAGGTCAGATAGGCATCACGTCCAATGACAAAAAGAGGAATCCAAAGCGGTAGCTCCCCTGTAACAAGGAGGCCGAGTACGCCCGTAAACAACAGAACACGATCCATAATGGGATCCATAACTTTACCCACCCAACTGACGGTTTGGGTACGTCGCGCTACCTGTCCGTCAAGAAAATCCGTAACGGCAGCAACAACATAGCAGGTAAGTGCAACCCACCGATTTCCGTGGGTGCAAAAGATATAGAGAAAGATAAACGTAAGAATGAGACGACAAAATGTAATGACATTGGCCACGGTGAATACTTGGTTAGAAGGATTATCAGGTGTTCCAATGGGAGCAGTAACCGTACCGGCACCCTGAGCACGTGCAGCCGTTGCATCGGTGATGTCTTTTACCTGTGTGGTTGCCTTGCTCACCTGTGTTGTAACCTGTGACTTTATGCGATTCGTTCTGTCTGACACGTTCTTTTACTCCCCGACTTCCATACTGGGACATTTCGTTTGCGTATATGCACCGTCTAGTGTATCGCTTGTATCGCTTTTTTGGCGAGAAGACCTATCCGGCCATACGTTTTATAAAATCGATAAGCACTCTGATTCCTTGCATGTATACACGCTTGGCAATGCGCTCATTAATGCCATGAACGCCAGTAGCCTCGTCTTCCGGGGTGGGACGAAACGGGCTGATACGCAAGATGGAGTCACATATGGATTCATAGCGGATGGAGTCGGTTCCCCCGCACACAAAGGATGGAACAAACTCCACCTTTGGATAATAATGCTCAAGCACTTCTTTCAGCTCTTGATATCCGGCCTTGTCCGTCTTGTCCATCCGTCCCGCCGGTGTCGTGTGCAAAGCCTCAACCTCAACGTCAAGTTCACCGAGAGCCTTGCGAATATGGTCAAGCACATCCTCTGCGGTTGTGCCGGGAAGCATCCGGAAATTGATCGTAGCCTGCACGTCGCCGGGCATAACATTTGCAGCGCTGCTCCCACCTTCAAGCATGTTGACGGCCATGGTTGTATTTACGAACGGATACAGTTCACGGACGGTGCTTGCGGCCTCGGCGAGCTTCTCGCCTGAGGCAGGAAGATCTTTTACAAGAGTTGCAAACGGCTCTTCGGTGATATGAGGGGCAAGTGTCCGAAAAGTCTCGCACACAATGGCGTTGAGCTGTGGCGGAAACGGATGCTCGGCAAGGCGCGACAAGGCGGTACACATATGCTCCAGTGAGGAGCCCCCGAAGGGGTTTGATGAATGACCCCCGCATCCGCGTACCGTTAAACGTACGTTTAAAAAACCTTTTTGCGAGATGCAGATGTCTGAAAGAATGGTCCCCGGTGCCCCGTATGCAGAACCGTCAAAAAACGTGGTTGTACCTTCGTCTAAGAGACATTCCGCACGAATCCCCCGCTTTTCCATACAGGCTGCTATCCGTGTTGCCCCACGTGAATCAACCTCTTCGTCTTCACCAAAGGCCAAATAGATGCTACGGCGTGGTGAGAAGCCCTGTGCAAGCAAAAACTCGACGGCTTCAAGCTCCCCCATCAGCATGTCTTTGATATCAAGTGCTCCACGGCCCCAGATAAACTCATCGTCGACAACACCATCAAAGGCTCCGTGAATCCATCTGTCCTTTGTGCCTGCCACCACGGGTACGACATCTTGGTGCGCAATGAGCATCACACCGGAAAGGTCAGGCTCAGAGCCCGGGATGGCTATCAAAACCGAGTGTCCGATACGTTCAAGACCCTGCGACGACGCTGCAAGAACATGGGGAAATTCGGTTTCCATCAATTTTTGCAGTCGATCAAATTGTGAAAAGTCGGTGTTCTTCTCACTGGCATAGACCGTCTTACACCGGATGGCTTGTGCGAGACGATCCGCAATCTTTTCTGTGTCAAGCTGTGGATACTCGTCTTCATGGGCAAAGTGATCGTATATGTTTATGTGAGATGCTTGCTTTTTCAAAGCAGCAGTTGTTAATGTCATAAAACCTCCCTTGATGTATGTATGGTATCGGTTTTGTGAATCTTTATGCGCTACAATCACTCCTGTTATTGCAATTGAAACACCTGAGAGATTCTATGATTAAACTTGTGCTTTCCGATATGGATGAGACGCTCAAACGGGCAAATGAACCGCTGGTACCTAAACGTACACTGAAAGCAATTACTGCTCTGAAAAAGGCTGGCATTGATTTTGGTCCGGCTACCGGACGCTCTGCCTATGACGCACTCCCCTTCTATGGTTTTGATGCATGCTATCTGCAAACGGCTATCTGTGGCTCGGGTAAAGTGGTTTACGGTAAGGGCACACTTGTTGCCAAGCGAGTGCTCCCCGCAAAGACACTTGAGCGAATTCTTCAGGTCATCGCAAAGCACAAGGACACCTACCTAGCATATTTTGATGAAGGACCAGCGGAGCCTCCACTTGATGTATCTATCAGGCCTGCATGGATGATTTTTGGAGTTACTCAGACGCAGGTTGATTATATCAACGCACACTACGATTCTTTTACGGCAGCTCAAGGCCCCAACACGGTACCTCACGACAAGGACTTTATTTCGGTCGGTATATTGGCGCCTCAGGATCGGCTGGCCCGTGAAGCCATATTTGACGACGTATTGACACAAATTCCGGAGATTGATCTGGTGAGTCCTTATACCGGCTGGTATGACGTCAATCCTAAAGGTTTCAGCAAAGCGGACGGTTTTAAGATTCTTCTTGAATATCTGAATTTAGCCCCCGATGAAGTGGTATTTTGCGGCGATTCTGGCAACGATTTGACGCTTCTTGAACTTTCACCTCACTCGTTTTGTGTTGGCAACGGATCCGATGAGGCAAAGGCGGCGGCGACCTACACTTTGAATGGCACGGTTGACGAAGAAATTGTTGCACAGCTCATGGAAGCGCTTGTGGCCGACGGAGGAGACATCAGCGGCTCGCATGTACAGGCACTTATCGAGCGTTGATGTCTCCTCACCTTTAATTTGAGGGTTGTAACCTTGTTATGCTTTTTCGGAAGCCTTGGCAACGGCCGCCATGGCGGCAGATCCAATGTAGTTCACAGGGTTGGTAAAGTTTGGCTGGAACAAAAGGTCCACACCGGCAAGAGCGTCAATGGTCATGTGATTGGCAATGGCCACGGAAACTACATTTGCCGCCTGCGCCACATCATCATGTGTCGAGAAGAACTGCGCGCCCTTAACTTCTCGCGTAGACGGTTCCCAAACCAGCGTCACCGTCACGGGTTCGGTGGTGAGCATAAACTCTGGGCGGTAATTCTCGGTAATGGTAACAAAGTCATACTCATAGCCGCGTGCCTTGCCGCTGTCTACCGTAAGACCCGTAGCGGACATCGAATACTCATACAGCTGGACGGCATTTGTCGCCTGGGTACCGGCATAGGGCAAAGTTGGCTCAACCATGTTGGGGCCCACGTGCAAACCCTGACGCACTGCGTTTGTTGCCAGCGGGATGTAGTCATCTTTGCCGGTAACGTTGAAAAGAATGGAAGCGGAATCTCCCGCGGCAAAGACACCGGGAGCGGAAGTGCGCAGATACTCGTCAACCTTGATGGCGCCGTTTTGTGCCATGTCAAGCTGGCCGACAAAAAGATCGGTACGCGGCAGAAAACCAATACCCAAGATGGCATAGTCGGCGATATAGGATCCCTTATCGGTTATCACGCTCACCGCATCACCGGTATCTTTAAAGGAGATGACCTTCTCGCCAAGGGCGAGCGTGACGCCGTGTCTACGATAAGCGTTTTCAACTTGATCGGTAATTTCGGCGTCAAAATTCTTGGCCAACACACGCGGCATCATGTCGATAAGAGTTACCTGCTTGTTGCGCTCGGAAAGTTGCTCGGCAAGTTCTGCGCCGATGTAGCCCGCCCCAATGATAACTGCGGAAGCGGCGTTGCCTATAGCGTCATGAATACGCTTGCCGTCAGCCCAGTTCTTGCACTGAAGGACACGTGGACCGTCGATACCGGGCAGCGGTGGCACAATGGGCTTGGAGCCGGTAGTTACCACAAGGTAATCAAAGTCATCTTCATGCGACTCCCCCGTTGTGAGATCGGTCCATGCCACATGTTTTGTCCGTACGTCGGCAGACGTTACATCGGACGTCATGTGAACATGCGCGCCTGCCTGCTCAAGAGCCGCGGGCGAGCTGTAGAACATCTTGTTGGGATCACTGACGTGATCTCCTACCCACAACGCAATGCCGCATGACAGAAACGACACGGTGTCGTTGCGCTCAAAAACGTGGACTTCCCAATCAGGATGCGCAGCCAAGATTGATGTGGTGGCAAAAACGCCCGCATGCGTGCATCCGATTACTGCAACTTTAGCCATAACCTCTCCTCTTTAGTCGGTTCCTTAAATGCTACTAAGTTAGTAGCTATTTTGCCACAAGTGCAGAGAATTGAGGACGAGAAAATGCAGAGTGACTTTTAAGTTATGCAAGCCTGCGTGAAAGCGGTAAAGGGTATACTTTCCACAGAATGTTCCGTGAAAGGTCGTATATGAAAAAGGTCATCCGACAGCCAAAACAAATAGAGGTCAAAGGCGCAAAAGTTCACAATCTCAAGAACATCGATGTAAACGTTCCTCTGCATGGCATTGTCGGCATAGCGGGAGTTTCCGGTTCGGGCAAGTCATCGCTGGCGCTAGGAGTCTTGTATGCTGAGGGATCCAGACGCTATCTTGAGTCGCTCTCCACATACACACGTCGGCGGATGACGGGCGCTTCTCGCGCCAATGTTGAAGAGGTGCACTATATTCCTGCTTCACTTGCCCTACATCAGCGGCCGAGCGCCGGAGATATCCGCTCGACATTTGGCACCAGAACGGAACTTCTCAACTCACTTCGTCTTATGTTTTCTCGTCTTGCAAGTCACCGCTGTCCCAATGGACACTATGTGGCTCCGTCTCTCTCAGTAGCCGCTGAACAGGAGATCGTCTGTCAAGAATGCGGTGCACATTTCTACGGCCCCGGTGCGGAAATGCTGGCTTTTAACAGTGACGGAGCATGTGAGGCTTGCGGCGGCACCGGCGTGATTCGCACGGTAGATAAAGACTCGCTGGTACCGAATAAGAACCTCACGCTCGATGAAGGTGCCGTAGCACCGTGGAACAAACTCATGTGGTCCTTAATGACGCAGGTAGCCCATGAAATGGGCGTCCGCACCAACGTGCCGTTCAGAGATCTGACCGACAAAGAGAAGAACATCGTTTTCAACGGTCCGGCAGAAAAGAAGCATATTCTCTACAAAGCTAAGAATTCAAATACCTTTGCCGAGATGGATTTTACGTATTTCAACGCCACGTATACCGTTGAAAATGCCCTCTCGAAGGTCAAAGATGAAAAAGGTATGAAGCGTGTCGAGAAGTTCCTAAAAGAAGAAACATGTCCCACGTGCCAAGGAACCCGTCTTTCCGATGCTGCCCGTGCACCGCGCATCGACGGCATCAATTTGGCGGAAGCTACCGCCATGACACTCAAGGATCTGATCGTATGGGTTGAACATGTTCCGTCCACGCTTCCGAAAGAGATGCGTCCCATGGCCAAAAATATTTGCGAGTCGTTTTTGAGCGTGGCAGAGCGTCTTGTTGATCTTGGCCTTTCCTATTTGACCCTGGACCGCTCCACCACGACGCTTTCAAATGGAGAACTTCAGCGCACACAGCTTGCCCGTTCGGTGAGAAACCGTACCACCGGCGTCCTCTATGTGCTTGACGAGCCTTCCATTGGCCTGCATCCTTCCAATATCGACGGCCTTGCCGATGTCATGCGTGATCTCATCGCTGACGGCAATTCCATCGTGATGGTCGATCATGACGCCCAAATCCTCAACGCATGCGATTGGATTATAGAGATGGGTCCCGGAGCCGGTCTTGAAGGCGGCACGGTCATTACGGAAGGAACCGTGTCGGATGTTGAGCACTGTAAGACTTCTTTGATTGGATCTTTCCTTTCCGGCGAGAAGGATGTGTTGGTCAGAACGCCTTGTAACAAAACCGACGTCTTTTCTCGTGGCGCGATCATGCTTGAAACGGATGCCCTTCACACGGTCAAGCCGCTCAAGATATACATTCCCAAGGGAAGACTTTCAGTCGTT
>ERZ773214.1169-NODE-1169-length-15707-cov-5.064465_pt1 | contig 15707 bp, 17 predicted proteins | sample MGYA00511238_ERZ773214 | MGnify/ENA primary metagenome ERZ773214 (study PRJEB29015, sample SAMEA2738157) | human oral metagenome | biome: human oral; feature: human-associated habitat; material: saliva | place: China | collected 2259 ...
ACGAGACGTTACTTCAAATACATTTACCTTCATATTTTTATATATTTATAGTTTTATCTCTTTACATTAGTACCTTTAAATATTATCAAGTCTTTACCTTTATAAGTACATAAACATTTGTTTAATTATGTTTTACACTATATTTGTATTTACATTAGTACCTTTAAATATTATCAAATCTTTACTTTTATAAGTACATAAACATTTGTGTAATTATGTTTTACACTATATTTGTATTTACATTATGCCATATAAATATATTAAAAGGTATACCTATAATTCAATTATAAGCAACAAAATAAAGAATTAAAGGTATATTTATATATTTACAGAAGCACGCAATAATATATTAAAACAACTATTCAAAGAACGCAATTAGCACCGTACTGTCAAGCGAAGAGATAGTTGCCGAAACGCATATATATTTTTATATATTTAAATTATATAGTATATATCAACGTTTTACACAACTTTCAGCCTACCGTTATCGCTATAAATGCAGCACAAATGTATATGTTTAGAAAATCAAAGATATATTTATATAAAAACATAACCTTAAAAATCTTCACATAAATACAAATGTACTACAAAACATTTAAATGGCAAAACGTTTTTAATTTTTTATAAATTACTCTACAAAAATAGAAATCTTATTTTATATTAATGCTGTTTTGTTTCTTTATTTTTATATATTTATGTTTTCACTTCAATAGATATAACGTTACAATATATTTTTATTCGCAACGCTAAATTTATCTTTTTGTTTATTTGTTTTTATATATTTATATTGGTTTAGATTTATTTTTATACAAACAAAGATATCTTATTATTCATATTTTTAGGGTTTTATATGGTTGTTTTTAGTGGTTGCGCACAGAACAGAATGGGAAAAATAGATGCATTAGAAGGTATTTTTATGAGTGGGGTAGGGTAGTTGGTATGGTTAGGAAATGGATATTTGAACGGAAAAATATATTCAGCAGAGAATGAAAAGCGAGAGAATGTGTAATAAAATTATATTCGGTGGCAACGCAATTGCACGAAAATAGTGGCAACAATATACAATTGAATGATACAAATTATACGAGTGCATAACACAATTTCTACGAATAGAGGGTGCAAATTCTAAGAGAATGCAACGTGATTTCTATGAGAGGGTAGTGAAAATTCTAAGAGAATGCAACGTGATTTCTACAAATGAGTGGTGCAAATTCTAAGAGAATGCAACGTGATTTCTATGAGAGAGGGTGCAAATTTCAGGAGAATGCAACGTGATTTCTATGAGAGAGGGTGCAAATTTCAGGAGAATGCAATGTGATTTATACGAATGGGGTGCGAATGGAGTGGGAGGCGTGAGAGCAAATTATTCAGTCCATGCATAGTTTGGTACAGTTTCGGGGAGTGAAAATTCGGTGTGCACATATTTTTCCCCTCCATTCTGTGCATAAAAACGGTAAAGGGGTGAAATAAATCGGGGTTCTACGCTGGGAATAGGGAGGATAATTGGAACGCAATTTCTACCAGACGTGAGAACGAAATTAGGGTGCATACATATATATAAGGTGGAGAGTAAGGCACGATTCTGTATTTTTATGAGAAAATAGCCTAAGAAACAGTTTATGCAGTTTACGTGTATATATATGCTGTATTGGGTTGTTTTATATTCAATATTATAGATAACAAAAAACGAATATATTGGTATGGTAATGCAAAGATGTGTGCGTGGTGAGATGAAAACACGTAATTGATAATGTGGAAATGCATATTTGGTTATGTGGATATGCGTGTGTGGTGATACGAATGTACGTATTTGGTTATGCAAGGATACGGGCACGATGAACCGGTCCCCTACGCCTGACGGAGTGTTCGCAACCAATTTCGTGGTGGACGTGGGGAATTGGCGGGGTGCTTCGCACCTCATTTCGTGGCTGTTAAGGGAACATTCACCAAATGTTCGCAACGTGTTCGCAATCTGTTTGATATACATTCGTAAAATGTTTGCAACGCGTTGGTTATCTGTATGTTACATTCTCACGGAACAAAAGGGTGGTTTTTGCATTGCAAAAGTATGGTTTTTGCACTACAAAAGTATGGTTTTTGCACTACAAAAGTATGGTTTTTGGCGTGCAAAAAGGGGGTTTTTGATGGACAAAAATAGGGTTTTACATTTTTAAATTGGCAAGAACCGAAACACTGTAAATTACATAGCATTTAGAAAACCCAAAAGTTTTAGCGACAAAAACGGAAGATTTTTTGAAGCAAAAAACGCAAGTCTATTTTGGAAAAAAATAGAAACGAACGCAAAAAACAATGGAACGGAATGGGTGGGGGAGGCGTAGAAAAAAAGCAGGAAAATGGGAATGGGGCAGCAACAGAATTGTTGTTGCAAAACCAAAGGGGTAGTTTTGGGCGACAAAAAGGGAGGAAATATGCTGTAAAAACTATGTACGACAAAATGGGAATATAGTTTTTTAAGGTGTAAAAAGGTGTATAAAGCACTGATACACATAGCAGATAAGAGATGAATTAAAGGCGAATGGCGACAAAAAAGTGAAAAGTTTGGTTAATTGTTTAAGTATTTCTGTAGTTATATATGTTTATTTTGCTGTGCATTAGATATTTATATATAGCTTATGAGGTATATTTTGAACAATATTTGTTCCTAATTTGTCGTTCGAAAAATGGCTTATTTTGCAGCAGTTTTGTGGTATGGGTAGCAGAATTTAGGCAATATCGAGGAGGAAAGGTATAGAAAAGTGCGACAAAATAGTAGGGTATTAAAAAACAGAGGTATAGCCATTGTGCGACAAAAAAGGAAGTATGCTTTTGCGAAAGTGGTGCGACAAATTGGGAGAGAAAACCGAACGCAAATCGAAAGTAGGTTTATGGTGTGTTAGGGGGGTAAAAAATGGGTGGCGTTGCCCGGTTAGGAAGACTTCCGAATGCACGCAAACAGAGAATGTAGCAATATGTTTGCAGGGGCTACGGATAGAGTTTTGAGGGGGAGCACCAGGCTGTTAGCAGTGTAATGGTTGTTTGTTTGCATCTGAATAGCAGGTTGTTAGCAGCTGTAGGGGCAGATTTGCCGTGCCTGCGTATATATATACGCCCACGAAAGGGGAATTAATGGAGGCGGAGGAGATGAATATTCAGCCACGAAACATTAACGGAGGAGAGGCGGACACGATGAATCTGCCCCCATGCTTGGCGGTTTGTGCGTTGCAGAATTGTAGAATGTGTGGTGTAGAATAGTGAAGTGTGCGTTGCAGAATTGTGGAACTTTAATGGCGATAGTGTAGATTGTTGCAGCTGAATAGCAGTTTGTTAGTAGCGGTAGGTGGCAGCTTTGTTGTGTCTGAATATGGTGTTCATTCAGCGAAAGTTGCAGCTTTATAGTGCCAGAATATGGAGAATATTCAGCGAAGATGTGAGAAATGCGTGCATATAGTTTCCCAAAGTGTCGCTGAAAGGTATTTTTTAGGCATGTAAATATTGCTCCCATTGTGTCGCAAGCAATATTTAAGAATGTGTACTCAACACGTTATCAAGCATTTACAAGTATGTAAATGTAAAAACAGTAATGGCATTCAGCACCATAAAAAACAAATTTTGGTGGGGTGGGGGAGTAGTATTTAGAAACAGAAAGTGGTGTTTTTGGCGCATTTGGGATATGTTTTCGGCGTCAAAAAAGTGAAAAATTCCCATTCTGTCGCCCCTATTCTCCCATTCTGTCGTGCCGAAATGGTGGCGAGTTACCTATTTGTCGTAGACAAATTACGTATTTGTCGCATTCAAATTACTAATCTGTCGCAGATAAGTTCCATATTTGTCGTATGTAGAAATCGTTATAAATTGAATGTCAGATAGTTATCCGTACCCTATATAATCTATTATAATGATTAAGAAAATGATATTCTAAGAGAGACGATAGAGTTTTGTTTTAAGTATGGGAGATATTCGTTTCAGCAGCAATGATGATTTTAACAAAACGTTTTTGCGACCCTCCCAATTTGTCGCCGATAGGTTTTTGTGGTGTAAAAGTATGGTTTTTGTGGTGCGAAAGTATGGTTTTTGCGGTGTAAAAGTATGGTTTTTGTAGTATAAAAGTATGGTGTTTGCGGTGCGAAAGTATGGTGTTTCGTGGGTGTACGTGTGTATATTGCAATTTGTTCGCAGCGTTATTGCAGACCGTCAACAGCATTATCGCAATCCGTTCGCAGCTGTAGGGGTCCGATTTATCGTGCCCGTGTATACGTAAACGCCCACGTAATGGAGGGGGGAAATGCGTGTGCGGTGAAATGAATATACGTATTCGATGAAATGAATGCACGTGTTTGATGATGTGGATATGTGTGTGTGATAATGTGGATACATATATTCGGTAGTGCGGATACGTGTATTTGATGATGCAAGGATACGGGCACGATGAATCTGCCCCTACGCCTGACGGAATGTTCGCAACCAATTTCGTGGGTGGGTGTGGGTGTTTTGTGGACTGTTAGGAACGGTTTTTGGGTTTTAGAAAGAGTCGGACTGCTATATGAAGTGCATTTAGAATTAGCATAAATATCCAGAAAGTTAAGAAAGAATGGTCGTATTTAAAACTTATAAATATTCCTAATGCGGATATAAATGGCATAATATACAATGTGGTGTTTAGTGTTTTGATATGTTTTTGTGGGAATAATTTTCTTCTAAATCCGTTTATTATGGTTGAAATTTGGGCGATGAACCCCACGCCAAACAGTATGTATATGGCGCACCAATATAGGTTGCTTGATTGTAAAATGGGTTTTAGCGCAAATAAGAGTAGGAAAATGGTGATGCAAATGTTTACCATTAGTGTTGTTTTTTTCATATTCTGTTGTAAATTTTATACGTTTTTTTATGTTTGTATGTTGGGGCATTGTCGTGCGGAGTGCCGAATGATGCAGCGTGTTTTGCAGCGTTATGGCAGACCGTCAGCAATGTTTGGCAATCGGTTCGCAGCGCATCCGCAATTGGTTCGCAGCCAATTTCGTGGGTGTACGTGGGTATATTGCGGAATGTTTTGCAATCCATTTCGTGGTGTTCGCCACGCATTCGCAATCCGTTCAGAATACATTCACGGAATGTTCGCAACGTGTTCGTTTTCTGTATGTTACATATTCGCATTACAAAAGTATGGTTTTTGACGTGCAAAAGTATGGTTTTTGACGTGTAAAAAGGGGGTTTTTGAGTTACAAAAGTATGGTTTTTATTTTTTGAATGTTGCATTGTTGCAATCCGTTCGCCACATATTCGCCGAATGTTCGCCACGTTGTTGTAAATTGTTCGCCACGTATTCGCCGAATGTCGCCACATTGTTGCAATCCGTTTGCCACGCATTCGCAATCCGTCAGCAGCGTATTCGCCGAATGTTCGCCACGTTGTTGCAATCCGTTTGCCACGTTTTCGCACCTCATAAGCAGCGTTGTTGCAATTTGTTTGCAAGCAAAAAGCCTAAACCTTCTATGTGTATAGAAGAGTTTAGGCCACCAAAAATATTATGAAATGAATTAGTTTTGTATCTTATTTTGCTGCAATACACTCCACTTCAACCAGTGCGTTCTTTGGCAAAGTCTTTACTGCTATTGCCGAGCGAGCGGGGAATGGTTCGCTAAAAAACTCTGCATACACTTCGTTCATAGCAGCAAAGTTGTTCATATCCGATAGGAATACGGTGGTTTTCATAACGTTTGCCATACTTATTCCTGCTTCTTCCAGAATAGCTTTTGCGTTTGTTAGCGATTGTCTGGTTTGTTCTTTGATGCCTCCGGGTGCAAATTCGCCTGTTGCAGGGTCTATTGGTAGTTGTCCAGAAGTAATAACCAGTCCGTTAGCTTCTATAGCTTGGCTGTATGGTCCAATGGCTTTTGGTGCTTTGTTTGTGTTTATAACTTTCATAATAATGGTTTTTATAAATTGTTATTATACCCTAATTAGGTGTGTGTGGGGTGCGTTTTTTCTGTCCGCTTCCCTTATTTTACACAAAGGTACTATTTTTTTTATAATCTGCAAATTAGTTTCTTACTTTTTTATATCGTATTTTTGGAAATATAGAAGAGTTTATTTCGCGAACCGAAATGGTTATGAAAGTTTAACAAAAAATATTTTTTACGTTGAACATATACTGCACAATGGTGGTTGTATATTTGCACCGGAAACGGGTCGAAATATGGCTAACGATCTGTAGAAGCGTGATTATTAATTAGTTGTGTCTGCCCTTTGGCTACTCCATAGTGGTTTGTGCGCGACGGGTTTATTAACCTTAATTTTATTATTTGGCAATTTTAGGTTTTGTGTTTATTAACATTTCCTATGCCGTTAAACTTTTTTTTAATTATTATGAAAGTAGTTTCGAAGACCCATTTGGGCAACAATCGCTGGTCTGGCGATGATGAATTGAAGATGAAAGCAATGGTAGCTGCCGATTTTTCGGAGTTATTGAACCACGATTATGTGGAGGGTTTACGGTGGACGAGTACTAAAACCGATTTAGTGGAGCTGTCTCATCTTGTGTGGGAGACGGGTTTGCTGCTCGATTCGCATGGCATTCCAATGAGTTTTTGCACTATTGTGCGTTGCATTTGTGCTGTGTTGAATGTTGTTCCGCCCGATAATCCTTCGAGTGTTTTAGACAAGTTGCGTCGTAGAAAGAACATTCGTGTGCGTCCTATAGTGGAGCGTTACATGTTGTTGTATAGAGAGCAGGGCATATTGCACCCTATGCGTTTAGACATTAAGCGTAGGCGTGTGCGCTATGTGTAGTGTTGTTGTGGGGTGGGGTGTGCGTGTTTGGCATAGTTGCTACGGGTAGTGCTTTTCTGGTTGTTCATTTTTGTTGTGCAGCCCCGCCTTTTTTACAGAGTAAAAACCCCCTTTTTGGCGTGCAAAAAGGGGGTTTTTGGTGTGCAAAAGTATGGTTTTTGAAGTGCAAAAAGGGGGTTTTTGTTTTCAGAATGCGTAACCATCACGAAATAAACGAGTTGCGAGCGAGTTACGATAATGTGTTACATATATTATAATAATGTGGCGAACAATCCGCAAAACACCAACGAATATTCCGCAGGCGTAGGGGACCGATTCGTCGTGCCCGTATTTTTGCATAACCAAAAATGTGTATTTCCATAACCCAAAATGCATTTCCACATTATTAAATACGTGTATTCGATTCATCGTGCCCGTATCCTTGCATTATCAAATACGTATATTCACGTCATCAAATACGTGTTTCCGTTTTATCGCACACGTATTTTTTCGTTGTCAAATTTGTGTATAATTGGCATCGAATTTGTGTTTTTCTGTTACCGAATCTGTGCATTTATTTCACCACACGCACATATCCGTTTGCCATTACGTGGGTGTTTTCGTATATGCGGGCGCGATAAATCGGACCCCTACGGCTGCTGACGGTTTGCGATAATGCTGCTGACGGATTGCCAAACTATTCGTGGTGATACGGTTCGCCCCGTATAATGCTGCATGCGCGGTAGAGTTGTTCAACGAAAATAAGGCGTACCATCTGGTGCGAGAATGTCATTTTAGAAAGCGAAATCTTTTCGTTTGCTCTGCTATACACAGCTTCCGAAAAGCCGTATGCGCCACCAATAACAAACACAAGATGCTTTGCTGTGTTCTGTTTCTTTTGTAACCATGCGGCATAGTCTATCGACCGAAACTCTTTTCCGTGCTCATCGAGCAGCACAACCGTGTCGGCAGTTTGTATTTCGTGTAGAATTGTTTCGCCCTCGCGTATTTTTTGTTGTGCTTCAGACAGTTTTTTAGTGTTTTTTAGTTCGGGAATGGTAACTATTTTAAATGGAATGTAGTGTCCAATGCGTCCCACATAGTCGGCTATTGCCTGTGCAAACAGTTCGTTGTTAGTACGTCCCACCAATATTAAAGTGGCTTTCATTTGCTATTTTTTGTAGGCGTTTTTGCGTTTAGGGTTCATTGGGAACCACCCTTTTTCTACCCTTTTCACTTGTTCAAACAGTTCTCCTATGCCCCAAAGAAGCGATGCTCCCGTTACGCCAAGTAGTGCCGACCAGAATATATCTGCTACAAACAGAGCCGAAACGCAGCAAACTATGCCTCCCACAAGCCATAGCCACCAGCCTTTTGTGCCAAAATAAAATTCCCATTTCACTACTACGGGGTGTAGCAATCCTATTATAAAAAAGGTGCAAACCGCCAAAATTACACCTTGAAAATATATTTCCATTCTGTTGTATGTTAGTTTTAATTTTGAAAATCGGACACAAAAATACAAAAATAATCCTATATTTAAGGTATATATTCTATTTATTTCTGTATATTTGCACTGTTTAATGCCCTTCAGCACACCCCTCTGTGCAAATGTAAAATGGGGTGGGGGCAACAAAACTATATAGTAATAACGTCCGAGGGACGTAAAAACACCCCTCAATAAAACTATCAGGTAACTATGCAGAACAAAGAACTTATTGCCCAATGCGAGCAAAAGGCACAACAATGGCTTGCTCCTGCTTTCGACGAAGATACACGAAAGGCAGTTGAAAACATGCTAAACAGCGACAACAAAGATGCTCTTATAGAGTCGTTTTATAAAGATCTTGAGTTTGGAACAGGCGGTTTGCGTGGCATTATGGGCGCAGGCACAAACCGAATGAACATCTACACCGTTGGAATGGCTACACAAGGCTTTGCCAACTACCTAAAAATGTGCTTCAAAAACATGCAACAAATATCGGTAGTAGTGTGCCACGACTGTCGCAACAACTCTCGTTTGTTTGCCGAAACAGTAGCCAACATCTTCTCTGCAAACGGCATAAAGGTTTATCTTTTCGACGATTTGCGACCCACACCAGAGTGTTCTTTCGCCATAAGACACTTTAAAGCGCAGGGCGGAGTGAACATTACGGCAAGCCACAACCCACGCGAATACAACGGATACAAAGCATATTGGGACGATGGCGCACAGGTTTTGGCTCCTCACGATAAGGGAATTATCAACCAGGTGAACCAAGTTAAGATAGAAGATGTGCTGTTTAAGGGCAACAAAAACCTTATTGAAATAATTGGAGAAGACGTAGATAAGGCATACCTAAACATGGTAAAAACAGTTTGTATAGACCCCGATGTAATTAAACGGCAGCACAATCTCTGCATAGTTTACACACCTTTACACGGCGCCGGACGAGTTATTATACCACGTTCGCTACAAGAATGGGGATTCACAAACGTGCATTGCGTAAAGGAACAAATGGTAAAAGATGGAAACTTCCCCACTGTAGACCGTCCAAACCCCGAAATTGCCGAAGCATTAACATTGGGCTTGAGAGATGCAAAGGCATTAGATGCCGATATTTTGATGGCTTCCGACCCCGACGCCGACCGTGTTGGTATGGCTTGTAAAGATAGTAACGGCGAATGGATTCTAATAAATGGAAACCAAACCTGCCTTATTTTCCTATGGTATATCATAACAAACAGACAGGCTTTAGGCAAAATGACACCTAAAGACTATATTGTTAAAACCATTGTAACCACCGAAGTAATTGCACAAATTGCCAAAAAACAACACATAGAAATGCGCGATTGCTACACCGGATTTAAGTGGATAGCACACGAAATAGCACTTACCGAAGGACAAAAAAACTATATTGGTGGCGGAGAAGAGAGTTATGGATTCCTTGCAGAAGACTTTGTGCGCGACAAAGATGCCGTTAGTGCATGTTCGTTGTTGGCAGAAATATGTGCGTATGCTAAGGATAAAGGCAAAACTCTCTACGATTTGCTAATGGATATATACCTTGAATATGGCTTCAGCGAGGAACATACGGTGAACGTAGAACGCCCGGGCAAGAGCGGAGCTGACGAAATTCAGCAGATGATGCGTAACTTCCGCACCACACCACCTACCAATTTGGGAGGCAGCACCGTGTGTTTGTGGAAAGACTACGAGGCTCTTGAAGCAACCGATGCCACAGGAACGAAAACAAAAATAACAATGCCCGAAAGCAGCAACGTGCTACAATGGTTCTGCACAGACGGCACAAAGGTGAGCGTTCGCCCATCGGGAACAGAACCTAAAATTAAGTTCTACATAGAAGTAAAGGACAAGATGCAAACCGCAGCCGACTTTAAAGCTTGTCGTGCACGTGCCTACGAAAAGATAGAAGCTATAAAAAAGAGCCTTAATCTGTAGGCTGTTTTAGTTTTAAAATATCTCCTAAAACCTTTTTTACCCAAAGGTTTTAGGAGTTTTTTTGTGTATATGTGGTCAAAATAAGGCGTTTCGCAGTGTGTTCGTGGGTGTTTCGTGGTGTGTTCGTGGATTTTTCACCGTGTGTTCGTTGCATTATTGCAATTCATGCGACACATTATTATAATATGTGTAATGCGAAATGAAAAACCATTCGCAACGTCATCGCCACCTATTCGCCACCCATTTTGTGAATATGCAATGCGTCATAGAAAACTGGGTGTAACTTGTTTGTTCTGTGGCTGTTACGTATTCAGAAAACAAAAAGGGGGTTTTTGCAACATAAAAACCCCCTTTTTGTACGCTAAAAACCCCCTTTTTGCACTACAAAAACCATACTTTTAAAACGCAACAATATTCTTATGGTGGCGCACCTACCATACTTGCCAAATGCAATGCACACATTTTGGCACAACAAACACGCTATTTCTGCTTTGCTAAAACTATTTTGTGTGCCTGCAATGCCCTGTTTATTGGCTATCTGGAAACTGCCTAAATACTACCCACAATACTACCCATAAGAAACTTGATATGCCTTTCGCTATGTTGTACCTTTGCAAATGTAAAACAACAAACGGTTTTCTAACAACCAAATGCTACAAAAACGCTACAACATATTTATATATATAGTTAGCCAAAAACGTAAAAGCATAAAAACAAAACTATAAAAACATATAACGAGACAAAAATATGAAATTAACATTAAACGACTATTTATCGCCCCACTTCACAGTTGGCGAGTTCTTTAGATCGGGAACTGCCATTAAGTTGGGCATAAACAACACACCCGATGCCTATCCCGACGAAGGCATTAGCACCGAAGAGGTGCTTGAAAACCTAAGAGCACTGTGCACAGAAGTGCTCGAACCACTACGGCAAAGGGTGGGGCGGGTGATTATAACAAGTGGATACAGGTGCAAAAAACTAAACAAAGCAGTGGGCGGAGTGTGGAACTCGCAACACCTAAAGGGCGAAGCTGCCGACATTTTTGTGCCTAACACAGAAACAGCAATGCGCTATGGCAACATTCTGGAACAGCATTCGGCGGTGCAACAACTATTGTTAGAACCGCTCGGAGCTAAGCAAAAACGATGGATTCACGTGGGATATAAACGACAAAAATAGGACTTTCGGCGACAAATTAGGAACAAATTTGCTTGCTAAATATGTTATGCCGATACACCTTATTATATATAACGCAAAACATAGGTGGGTAGTCTGCCTATGAATATCAGTTTTATTTTTAAATTTTTATTAACCTTTTAATTCTTAAAAAATTATGGCATTAAAGTACAAAATGTACCAATTACACACTGCAAAGCACAAGTACAACAATTATTGGTATGCCCGTGTAGCCTATATGGGCACCTTAGACACTCGCCAATTGGCAGCTCGCATTAGCGAACGATGCACAGTTACAGAGTCGGACATACTTGCTGTGCTCAGCGCTTTGGTAGTAGAGATGACGCATAACCTGCAAAACGGAATGCGAATAAAGCTCGACAACTTCGGAACTTTTAAGCTTTCCATCAGTTCAAAGGGCGAAAAGGAACGCAAAGACTTTATTCCTGCAAAGAATATAAGGAAAACTCGCGTGCTGTTTCAACCGTATACACGCGTGGGAGTGGACAATTCGCGCTTTAAAAGCTTCGTTACTGGTGTGCAAGTAGAGGAACTTACCGCCTACAAAGGTAGCCGAACGAAAAAGAAAGAAGGCGAAACCACCGGAGGAGGAACTAATCCCAGTGGCGGACAATCGCACCCATAAGTAGCCAATGTTGCCAAACTTTGCTAACCTTAAGGGGCTTAGGGTCTGCCAATAATGGCACTAAAAACCAGAGAAACCAATGTGCACTGCTTGCTAAAAACAGTTGCAAACAATGCAAAAACAGTGCTGCGTGGTTTCTTTGGTAGTTCCAAAAACACACAAAAATCTTTTTATTAACCGTTTAAAACCGTAAAATTATGAACAAAGACAAATGGAAATTCATTGTACAGTTAGTTCTTTCAGTGCTCACAGCCATAGCAACCACGCTGGGAATGGGGTCGTGCAGATAAGCAAAAAATACGCATAGAGCGGACGAATGCTATCTGTGTTGCGCAAAAATCAATAGAAAACACATTGCAAAAACACTCATCAAACAACTTAGAATATCGTTTTCTAATCAGTTATAATGATTATATAGCAATGTGTAAACAACTGAAATACAAGGTCTTTTGGCACATAACAACCGACAAAATAGTAGGTTAGAGCCGACAAGAAAGGAAGAACGCTTCGACAAGTTTGTAGGTTTTGTGCGACAGAAAGGGAATGTACACACGAAAAAAACGACACATTGGGAGGCAGGCAACTACCAAAACGGAAGTTGCTTGCCTCTTTTTTGTGTTTCGGGCGTATATTTATGGCATTTGCATGGTGTAGCAACGGTTTTCGTGAGTATGTGTTCTGTTTATTGGTTGCTATATTTTGGTAAAACCAAACTGTGGGCAACGCATTGCACTTTTAGCTTTTTTGCATAACCATTTTACTACCAACGTGTTGCAAAGTAGTGGCAACAAATAGGGAATATGTACAGAAACGCATTGCAACAGTGTGGCAACAAATAGGGAATATGTATGGAAACACATTGCAACGGTGTGGCAACAAATAGGGAATATGTACAGAAACGCATTGCAACAGTGTGGCAACAAGCCGGAGAAAAGTATGGAAAGGCATAACAAGCAAACTGCGACAAGAAAGTAAAAAACTCTATGTTGTGAGCAGAAACACTTAGTTTCGACGCTCGTTTAACATAACTTTTCACTTTTTTGTCGCAGTTTATATATTTATATAAAGGCAAGCAATGGGGCGAAATGTTTGTAGAAGTTAGTCGTTTGAAGGTTGGTTTAATTATAGAAGCGTCTTTCTGAGATCTCCAATGCCTGCCTTTTATTAGTGTGTTCTCTCGCTTTAATGTTATGGAACACGTTTCGTCCCATTCTCATTTAGGCACTCCTATCCTTCATCTTTGTTATTCTCATTTTCATCTAACTGGCGTATGCACCTCTCGCAAGGTATTTTAGCCATTCGCTAAACCAATGAAACCTTACGCTTAAGGTAGTATAAATCTAAAACGTCAAGGCGTTTTTATTCTTTCGCAAGCTATTTTCGCCTTTTTCACTAAACCATTATACCTTCTATCAAGGTATCCCAAATTTTCTTTTTGTGGCAGCTTTGCCATCTCACGAGGGCTTAGTTGCCTTACTATTTAAACATTACTATTCTTTAATTTAAACATCATTATTTCTTATTTTAGGCACTTCCGCCTTATTTTACGACATTTTTTTCGCCTTTTTTCGTAGGCAGTCGGCACATATTCCCTTATAGTACAGCTGGGCATCGTCTATTGTAAAGCCTTCAATTGCACTACTTTGGGGCATTGGCGGTTGTGTATCGGGCATATCAAACACACGTCCGCACTCTTTACAAGAGAAGTGAGCGTGCGGCGTTGTGGTACCATCGTAGCACACATGGTGTTCGTCTATGGTTATCATAAGTGCTCCGCCCTTCTCCGAAAACATTCTTAATGTATTGTAGATGGTGGTGCGACTCACTGTTGGGATGCGTTTTTTGAGTTCTACAAATATATCGTCGATTGTTGGGTGGGTATGATGTTCCATCAAATAACGCATAATCTCTATGCGCTGAAGCGATGGGCGTATACCACAATCGAGCAGCTTTTTATAGGCTGGATCTATGTACATAATTTACTATTGCATTTAAATTCTCATTGCAAAGGTATATAATTGTTGTGGAAATACCAAACAAAAAACAGTTAAAATTTTCTGTTTTACTTACTAATAAGGATATAAAAGCGAACAAATTACTACTTTTTTGGAAAAATTGTGTAGTTTTTCCATATTCAATACCATGTGTTTTGTATTTTATAAACGTTTGTTTTGTGTTTTTGGGGGTATATTGTTCTGTTTTCTCCACAGTGTTTTGCCACTGCTGTGTTGCTATTTTTGTGTTAGGAAAGCGGCAAGATTGGGTGGTGCAGGAAACGTTTTGCAGTTTATGTGTTCCATTTGTTGTAGTCCGCTTTCGGTAATTCGGCATCGTTGGCACCGGCTATCGTGTTTGCAAGTGTGGCGTTCCAGGTATCCTTTTCGTTCGAGAGCGGCTATTACTTTCGATGCGTTGGAACGTGTAAGACCCATCTCACTGGCTATTTCGCCAGCGAGAAGGGTCTCTTTATTAGCGAGCATGCACAGCAACATAAGTTCGTTTATGTTTATGTTGAATGTGTTTTCTAATGCTCGTTCAAATTCTATTACTGCTCGAAAGATGCTGTGCACTTTGTGAATGCAGTTGTTATCCATACGCTTTTGCTATGTTTGGCTTATTTTAAAAGCGTTTCTTTAATCATCTGTTCCAGTTCGTTTTTGGGGTGAGCACCTACCGACATGGTTGGTTTTCCGGTTTTTGGAATAAACAAAAGCGATGGTATTGAGCGTATGTTGAATAGTGCTGAGAGTTCTTCGCTCTTGTCTACGTCTATCTTATATACGTCTATTTTGCCGTCATACTCCTGTGCTATCTCTTCAAGAATGGGTGCTGTGGCTTTGCACGGACCGCACCAAGTGGCATAAAAGTCTACTATTGCAGGTTTGTCGCCTTTAAATTTCCATGTGTCGCCTGCGTTTTTGTAGTCCATTATCTTCTCTCTGAACATTGCTTCGTTCATTTCTATTACCTTCATATTTGTTCCTTTCTTTGTTTTAACCGTGTTTGTTTTGTTGTTGTCTACTTTGTTTTTTGCTGTTGTATTGCAGCTTCCAAGCGTGAAGACTGCGGCTGCTGCGAGCACGAAAATATTTTTTTTCATTGTTTTTTACTGATTTCGTTCCACATTTGTCGTTTTGCTCTGTTTTATTATCCTTTCACTATACACTAACGTCTGCTATTTTGTTGTGGCTTTTTGCGCCGTTTCTGTTGTAGCGGACGCTGTTTTATTATACATTCTATATGTTTCCATTGGAAACTAATGCAAAGGTAGGCATTTTATTTGTACCTTACAAATTTCCAATGGAAATTATTTCGCTTTATAACTTTATTTAACTTATATTGCCATCTATTGGCTGTTGCGTTGCAAAAGTATGGTTTTTGGCGTGCAAAAAGGGGGTTTTTGCGTTGCAAGAAGTGGGTTTTTACATTGCAAAAAGGGGGTTTTTACACGCCAAAAACCCCCTTTTTGTTTTTCGTTAGTATAACAAACACGTTGTTAATGTGTTACGAATATTCCGTGAATTGGTTGCGAACATTCCGTGAGGCGTAGGGGACCGATTCATCGTGCCCGTATCCTAACATTATTAAAAACGTGTATTTCCATAACTAAATACGTATTTCCACATTATTAAATATGTGTTTTCAAATCACCGAATATGTGTTTTTACATTA
>ERZ773214.1173-NODE-1173-length-15680-cov-2.964928_pt1 | contig 15680 bp, 21 predicted proteins | sample MGYA00511238_ERZ773214 | MGnify/ENA primary metagenome ERZ773214 (study PRJEB29015, sample SAMEA2738157) | human oral metagenome | biome: human oral; feature: human-associated habitat; material: saliva | place: China | collected 2259 ...
ACATTACTTGACGATTATGAGCCTGAAGTGGCAGTGGAAGAACTGAATCAATTTTTTGATAAAATAAAAAATGAGTTATCACCTTTTATAAAGAAAGTTACTGAAAAGGGAAAAAGTTCAGAAGAACTGGAATTAATTGAAAAATTTAAAAAGATGAATTTTGATATTCAAAAACAGGAGGAATTTTCAAAATATGTACTTGATATTATAAAATTCAGTTTTGATAAGGGAGTGCTTAAGGAGAGTGAACATCCTTTCACAACAGAATTCAGTAATAAGGATGTAAGAATTACTACACACTATTATGAAGATAATCTTCTAAGTTCAATATATTCAACAATTCATGAAGGAGGACATGCCCTTTATGAACAGCATATAGGTGATGAAATTACTGATACTGTACTTGGTGGAGGAGTTTCGATGGGAATACACGAATCCCAGTCAAGAATTTTTGAAAATATGTTTGGAAGAAGTAGGGAGTTTATTGGATTTATTTATTCAAAAATGGATGAACTGTTTAATCTTTCAGAAAATGGTATCGGTAAGGAACAACTTTACAAACTGGCAAATGAAGTTGAAAGACAGTTTATAAGAACAGAGTCTGATGAACTGACTTACCCTATACATATATTGATAAGATATGAACTTGAAAAGGAAATTTTCAGCAACCTCGATGAAGAAATAGATGTAGATGCACTTGCTGTAAAATGGGCAGACAAATATGAGGAATATCTTGGAATAAGACCTGCAAGCTATACAGAAGGAATACTGCAGGATGTACACTGGGCGGAAGGACTGTTTGGTTACTTCCCTTCATATGCACTGGGAACTGCCTATGCAGCTCAGATATACGACGCTATAAATAAAAAAGTCAATATAAAAAAATTAAAAATTTTTATAAATTTTTCTTTTATTTTTTTGAAAAATATAAATTGATTTAGTTTCAAATGGAACTTCATCTAATTTAAAGTACTTTTGCAAGTGAGATAAGTATGATTCATCTGTTTCTTGATAGACATTCTGAAGTTTTAATGAACCATTCCAAGGGTTATAAATCCATTTCTCAATGCTTTCTTCAATATTATATTGTTCTTTTGATTCACGACTTAATGATTTTAAGCCCCATACAGTATGGAAAATGATTTCATAAGCATTTGTACAACTTGTTAAAATCGAGCCATCTACAAGCTTGTGCCAATCGTTATCAATGATAGAATTTTTTTGGAGTTCTTCAATCCAAATATTCATTTCTTCTTCAGCCTGTTTAGAAACAGGTTGAATTTTGAAGTTGCTGTCATTATTGGGATTAGCCCAGTCACGAATTACTAGATAACCACCAGATTTTAAATTGTTAATAATCATAGCAATTGTTTCTGTTCGTTCTTGACGATTTAGATAACTGATGATTTCATGGAATACACTAGATAGATAAATAACATCAAATTTTACTTTTTTATTAGTTAAATCTTCTTGTGTGATAACATTTACCCCCATACTTGCCAATTCTGTTTGAACTGTTTTAGAAATATCATAAGCATAATATTCAGCACCAGATGAGTCTACATCTGAAATAAATTCAGGTGAAATACCTGAGCCAAAATCAAGAATTTTCATACCTTTTGATAAATAAGGCTCAACAACAGCAAATTTAGATTTAGCTGTTTGATTCATTCTTTTAATGTATGTATCTTTGTTACTTGAATAGTTTTCCATTCTTCCACTCCTAATCTAAGCATTTAAGCATTAGCTTGCTATCTTTAACTCTTCCACTTTTTGTGATTTCACGCAAATTGTAATAAGCGTGGAATAATTTATCATAAACTTCTTTTGGAGCAACAAATTTAATAGTTTTTAATTGCTCTTGTGTTGGATAAAAGTGTAAATCATTTTCAGTTAGAATTACTCGTTTTACTTCTTCTACTTCAATATTAACTTTTTGACCTACATCAATTGTTCCAGTAGGACTCCATGGGCATGATTGTATATTTGTTTTCCATACTCGCTTCATAAATTTTTCTCTTTTCTTTTTGTTATAAGTTATATTATACAACAAAAAAGGAGTTTTAACAACTCCTTTTTAAACAAATTTAACTTCCATTTGTGAAGTATCATAATTACCCTTGCGAGCTTCAGCTACAAATCGTTTCCCACCACTTGTATCAGTGAGAGTAATACAATGTAAAGATTTAATGCTCTTCATTTGTGGAGTGCTGATTTGGAAAGTGTAAACTTCATCATCTATTAACTTAACAGTCATTAGATAATCTTCATTAGCTTCAAATTTAGTAACCATCCATTCTAATTCCTCATTGGGTATCATTGAGAAATCTTTTCTAGCTACAAAAATTAAATCGACTATTCTATATTCAGGCTCTAATACAATGTCTAAATCTTCAAAACCTTGCTTACATACATATCCTTGAGCATAAATATTTTCAATTTCATCACGACTAAATGAAGTTTCAATTTTAATACCTGCTACTTCAAAAATAACTTCTTTGATTTTGTCTTTATTAAAGATACTAAAATCTTGAATTTCATAGTATTTTTTGTTCATATTAAGCCTCTTTTTAAAAATCTTCTTATAGTTATATTATTCCTTTTCTAGCAACAACTAAGTGATATAGAAAATAAAAAAGGAGTAAGCCTAATGAATAAAGCAGAAATTAACTCTAATTTAGAGAAGTTAGAAAATAACCAAGCTAAATTAGATAAACAAGCAGAAAGTATGATTGCATTAAGAGAAAAACTAATTTTCTTCATGAAAGCTAATAATCTTAAAAGGTTAGTTATTGACGATTTAGTTATTGACTTAGACGAAGATGAGGTGGAATAATGGCTAAGTATCATATTGGAAAAGACGGAACACCAAAGAGATGTAGAGCTACTAAAGCATGCCCTTACGGAGCAATTTCTGACCATTTCAATACAATTGATGAAGGTATGGCGATTGCTGATGATTTAAACGAACAATTACAAAGTGCTCAATCATTTGGAATTGCAAGAAGTGGTAATTGGGTTCAAGTTGATAAAGAAACAGAATTAGCAGTTGTTAAACTTAATAACTTGCGTATTGTTATGAAGCGTTTAGATAATATTAAAGAAAACGCTAGAAATCAAATCCTTAACTCTATGAAAGAGTTAAATGTGAAATCTATCAAAGATGAAGTGGGAAGCATCTCATTTATTGAGGGTAAACCTGTTCTTGGTGTAGATACAGAAAGATTAAAAGAAAGTGGTCTTTATGAACAATATTCAAAAGAAGTAAATGTGAGAGAGCATACTTCATTAGATGTTGAAAAAGATGCTAGAGCTATTCGCTTTGAGGAACGTATGGTTATGCCATCAGGTGAGTCAATTAACTTTAATTTAAGTGTTGATGAAGATGGTAATGCTCAAATCAATGACGAAACTAGAGAAGCTCTACGCCAATTAAAACAATTTGAAGATACTTTAAAACAAACTAAAGAATTAGAAAAACAAATGCGAAATGAAATTATGGAAAACATGAAAGAAGCAGGTGTTGATGAAATTAAAGTTGGTACTGCAACACTTTCATATGTGCCAGAATATACGAAAAATATTGTAGATACAAAAGCTCTTAAAGATGCAGGTAGATACGATGAGTTCTCTAAATTTAATGATAGAGGCGATAGCATTCGTTTAACAATTAGGACTTAAAAAAGAGAGTGATTTTTCACTCTCTTTTTTTTTATCCAATTCAGCACTTAGTCGTTTCATGTATTCTTTAACAGTAGGATAAATCATTTTATTTTCATCATAAGTAAATTCTTCAATATGAGGTCTTTGTCTTTCATCTTTTGGAATTGAAATATAAAAAGTGAAAGTTAAGCTCTTATAGTAAATTTTATATTCATCATCTAAATTCTTAATCATAGCAAAATTGTATTTATCAAGCCAAATGACTTTTTCATCTTGATTAAGTGCAATAAGCTTTTGACTAATTTTATTAAATTCTAGGATAAGAGGGTGAGTTACAAATGATAGCATATTTTTATTTTTAAAAGCAGAATCAATTAACAGCTCTTCTAAGTTATTGTTCATCGCTTCTGTTAGTTCTTTTACTACTCTATTAGGCAATCTTTTGTATTCGCTGTTATAAATAATCATATTACAAAGATTTGAATTTTGTAATCCACTATAACTCCATTTATTGATTTTCTTTTTGTAATGGATTCTAGTTTCCCCAGTATTAGCTCTATAATAGAAACTCCCCCAATTAAAGGGTATTTCAATTTCAGAATAACTTGTAATGATAGAACTTGGTAAGGAAAGCTTTTCCCAAAATTTTGCTAATGTTTCAGTTAAATATTTTTCTTGTTTCATCAGTACTCTCTTTCTTCTTTCCACTCTTCCTTGTAATCAACAGGTTTAGAAACTGTAATAATTTCAATTTTAAAATCGTCTGTTTTGTGTTTTAAAGAGATTAACCCATCAGTAATAAGAACAGTATAATCTTTTAGTTTATGTAAATCTTTTAAATTTTCTATTTTGTAATTATCTCTATTATGTTGCCATAAACGATAATCCAAGTTTTTAAAGAAATGACTACTTAATTTCTTATACGTTTCTGAATTTAACAAATAATCTTCATCATAGCAATTCATTGTATAAATTTTGTTCGCTTTAGAAAGTTCTATAATCTTTTTAATAACTACTCTATCATTACCCGTATATTCTGAACAATGAACATCTTCATAATGCCCTAATTCATTATAAGAGCTCCAAAAATAACGTGATTTATGAGTAATGCTATCAATAACAGAAATTTCTTCAATGATTGTGGGATTGTCCTTGTCGAAGCAAACTCCTAATCGAAAACTTTCTAATTTGAATTTTTCTTTTATTTTTGTAAGCCATTCTTTTGTTATCTTTTCTTGATTGAATAGCAATTCTAAAGCTTCATTATAGTAAATTTGTAAAAGTTCTTGCCTAGTTAAATCTTTTAAAGTCATATATTTAATCACCTTTCGCTTTATATTACTATTGTATAATATTTTTAGAGATTTGTCAAATAAGAATAGAATTAAAAAACTTTCGGTTGAAATAATGTTCTCAAACTGATTTTGAATATCGTTATATCGTTACTAGTGAAACGCTATGACTGTAAAAACTGATTTTCGATAAATGTATCGACTTATAATAAAAACAGCTTAGAGTCGCTTAAAATCGCTTAAAACAAAAAGAAAAGAGCTATCTAAGATAGCTCTTTTTGTTAGTCTTTTTTGTTTTTCTTTTTGAAGTATAAACCAAGTCCAGCAAGGAAGGCAAGAATAGCAGCCCCAAAAACAATATAGATTGATTCATTAGAAGTGTTAGTTACCGGCAATGTGTTTTTAGATTTGTTAGGAGTTGTTGTATTTGTTGTAGCATTTGTTCCATACAATACTTCATCAATAGCACGGTTGTAATCTTCAAGCTCTCTTTGTCGTTGTTCTTCACGAGCCTTTTCTTGTTCTTTACGAGCTTGTTCTTCTTTCAATGCTTCTAATTTAGAAACCGCTTCTTCGTGTTTTGCTTTAAGTTCAGCAATTTTAGCACGTTCTTTATCAGCAGCTTCTTTAGCTTTCAAGTAAATTGCTTCTTTTTCTTTTTGAACTTTAACTTTTTCTTCAAGTGTTTTTTCTTGCTCTTTAAGTTGTTTTTCAAGTTCTTTAATTGAATTTGTTAGTGTTTCAATTTCTTTGTTGTTGTTAGCAATTTCTTCTTGAGTAGAAGCAACATTTGCTTTGTTGTCTTTTAATTTAGCATTAAGTGTTTCTAATTGATTTTCAATATGCTTCACTTCTGCTTTTGCTTTTTCTACATCAGCACTTACTTTATCATATTCAGATTTAGCAGTATCGTAAACTTTTGTAGCATTTTCTAAAGCAGTTTCAGCTTGTGGAAGAGCAATGTTTAATTCTTTAATCTTAGCTTGAACAGTAGCAAGAGTATTTTTCTTGTCTGTTAATTGGTTAGATAAATCAGTATGTTTAGCAACTGCATTGTCATAAGCTTCTTGAGCTTTTGGTGTAAGAATCTCAACTGCTTCTAAACGTTTCAATTCATTTGTTGAATCTTCAAGTTTTTGAGTTGTAGCTTTTACATTCTTAGTAGCTTGAGCTAATTCAACTTTGTTTGTTTCGATTTGTTTTTCAAGAGTAGTTACACGAGCGTTAGCTGCATTGAAATCGGTTGCTGGAATGTCATACTCTTTTGTTTTCAATTTGCTATCTTGCTCTTTCAAGCTTGTTTCATCAGCACCAATCAACACGTAACTTCCGTCTTGAACTACGAAAGTTTGTAATTCAGTTTTCTTGTAGTTCCAAACTAAACCAGATTGGATAAGAGCATGGCCCCAATCACTCAATTCATCATCATACAACCAACGAATCATGCTGTTGTAAACTTCAGCTTTTAGTTCACCCATTGTTGTCATATCTGTTTCAGGTGAATAAGCAAGTGTTTCCATACGAATTGGAGCAGCTGTAGTGTTATAACCAGCTTTTGTTAAGTTAGCACCAACAGTTTCGCTACTCTTCAAGTGGCCTAATTCAGCTGCGTTCCATACAGTAGGATTTGTATTACCAGCAGCTTTACGAATAGCATTTTTATATGTTTCACCGATAAGTTTAGATAGGTTTACTGATTCTTCACTTACACGAACCATAGTTGGAGAGAATGTACCGAATTTAGTACGTACATCTTCAATAAATTGAGCCATACGGATATTCAATTCTTTTAATTGTTCAGTTGTAAGATTAGATGGGTCAACAGCACGTGTATCACTTTCTTTAAGCAATTCCATTGCAGCTTTAACTTGTTTTGATTTTAGAATTTCTTGAGCAATTTTATTTACAGCGTCACTGTTAGCAGTTGTTTTGTTTTGTTTATAAGCTTTAAGAGCAGAAATATAAGCATCTGTTAATGGAATTTCCAAATTGTCTGCTAATGCTTTCTTAGCAGAATCCAAATCAGTAGCTAATTTTTCTTTTTCAGCAGTTTTTGCTTTTTCTGCTGCGATAGCATTATTTTTGTCTGTTGTATCTTGTGCTACAATTGTTTTTTGTGAAGCAATATTATTAGCACGAGTTTGGTCAGCTTTTTTAGCATTTTCCAAAGCATTGCCTGTAGAAGTTACTTCTTTGTTAGCAGCTTCTTTAGCAGCAGTTAAATCATTGATTTCGCCAGTTAAAGTAGCTTCATTTGCTTGATTAGTTTTCAAATCTTGTTTGATAGTATCTACTTTATCTTGAGCATTCTTTTTGTCAGTAGTAGCTTTCTTCAAAGCATTAACTTGTGGTTGGATTTTAGCTTCTTCATTAGATTGATTTTCTTTAGCAGCTGCCAAATCATTTTTTGTATCAGAAATTTCTTTTTCTGTATCTGTTACAGATTTATTAGCATTAGCAAGTTTTTTCTCTAATTGAGGAGCTTTTGATTCATCTTCTGCTAATTTATTTTTAGAATTAGTTAAATCTTCTTTTGTTTTATCAACATCACCTTGAGCTTTTTTTGCTTCATTTGTTGCTTTGTCATAAGCAGATTTATCTTGAGTTTCTTTTTCGAAAGTTTCTTTAGCAGAATTTTCAGCGTCAGTAACTGCTTTGCCAGTTTCTCCTACTTGTTTTTCTGCTTTCTCGATAGGAGTAGCATTTTCTGTTGTAGTAGTAGCTGCTGTTGTTTCAACAGGTTTAGCTACATTATTAGTTGTTGTTACTGTATCAGTTGTAGTTGTGGCTACAATTTCAGTAGGTGGAGTAGTTGGTTTAACTTCCTCTGCGAATGCAGTTGTTCCAGTAGTTGAGGCCAGAATAGCAGCTCCGGCAATAATAGTTTGTTTTTTCATATATTAGATTTACCTTTCTTTTTCTGTAATTTTCGTAATTTTTCTAATAATTTATTTTCATGGTAACATATAAATTATTTTTTGTCAACAAAAAAGTGAAAATTTTTAATAAATTTTCACTTTTTCTTTATTTAAGTCAAAAAATGATTGTATTATTCTTTAGCTAAGTGTGTTTCGTATTTATCCCCTGGGGCGATTTTATAAGTTTTAGCCGTGCACCCAGAAAGAAGTAATACAAGTAACACAACGGGTATAAGTTTTTTCATTATAAATCAATCTTCCTTATTTTCAGAATTTGAATTTTTGATTTTATCAGCGCTCTTATTCAAGAAGTCAGCAAATTTATTTAATCCTTTATTAAGGAATGTTTGACTTTTTGCTGAAGCAATAGCGAAACCTGTTACAAAAGTATTTTTTGTATTATTGATAGTATCTTGAGTTTTTTCTGAGTGGTAAAATTCATCAAAAGCAGAAATAGCTTTATAGATTTTATCAGCTGTTTTGTTTGATACTTTATCAGCGCCTTCTAGCATTTTCTTATAATCTTCTTCTGAAATTTGAAGCAATTTAAGAGCAGTTTCAAGAGATAGATTATGTTTTTCTACAAATGATTTGATTTTATCTTTCAATAAATCATCATTAACAATGCCGTAATATTGATTTTCAAAATCAAGAATTTCTGCTTCTGTATATTCATTAGCAAAGATTTTTTCATTAAGTTCTTGAGCAGTTTCGATAGTAATAAATTCTTCTTTAGCCAATATTTTGTCAAGGTTTTGATTTTTAGAAAGAGTTTCATCTAATGCTTTCTTAACAATAGGAAGTTCTTTTTGAGTGTTGATAAAGTTTAGAAATTCATCATAAGTTTTCATTTCTTTAGTATCAGTAAGTGTTTCTTCAGTCATAGTTTCTTGTTCCTTTTCTTGAATTGAATCTTGTTGGATTGCTTCATCTAATGGTTTATATTGATTATTGATAACATTTTCCAAAAAATCTCTAATCTTAAAAAGGGCTTTCCCTCTTGTTTTACCTTGTCTACTAAGTGAGACAGTGCTTGGACTAATATTCAAAGCTTCTGCAATTTCTTTATTTGTTAAATTTGCTTCTTTGAATAAAAAATCAAAATCTTCTTTATCTCCAAAATTTACTAAAGCGTCTTTTTCTGATAAAAAATTAACAAGGTATTCTTTGATTTTGTCAGCATATTTTGAAGATTTAGCTTTCAGTGCATGCCGAGCCACACCCTCTGGGATAGATAGCTGTCGTTCCATTTCTGCATAAGTAAGACCATAATAATCTCTTGCTAAATCAAATAATTCTGTTACTGTCTCAGCATTCAAGCTGTCAATAGTATAATGCATAGTTTCTTCTTTCTATTCTTTATTTTCAGTGTCATTTTCGGAATTGCTATCCGAATTAGACATAATGATACTTGCTCCAACATACATGATAATTGCTAATCCAGTATAGAAACAGCCAAATACGAAATAGCCTAATCGTAATAATGTTGAGTCAACGTTACAATATTCAGCAATACCGCCTAATACACCATCAAGTTTTCTGTTAGTTTTTGATTTTTTCATGATTCAAAAACCTCCTTATTATATTATATTAGTGTAGTATATCACTTTTGTTTTTTGTGTCTTTCTACAAGTAAATCTGATTGTCTTTGATTTTTACAATCGGGGCAACTTGCATGGGTTTGTTTTTTAATTGATTGAGCAATTGAGCGAGCATTTCGTTGAACTACTTTGCCACATTCACATTCACAATCATAAAGAAAATAACCGTATTTATCTTTCTCTTTAGTTTTAGCAATCACCTTCAACTTTCCAATAATAATGCCTGTAAAATCTGAAATTTTTCTCACATTCTAATACCTAAAACAATACGACTGTTTTATATTCTTTCCCAGTTGCTTCAAAGTAAGTTCGACCAGTTTCATCATCATAATATTCAGTACTTGGGTCAATCGGAACTCTCAAAGTTCCCAATTCTGTTTCAGCAACAAAGGTTTCCAAATTGTTTTCCTGAGTCCATTCTCCGAACTCGATTTCATCATCACTCCATTTAATAATCATACCACGTGTTGTCATATTATTTTTTCCTTTCTTAAATAATCTTTTTCAATTCTAAATAGATTATATAATAAGATAGAGCAAAAGTCAATAAAAAAGTACAACTTATACTAGACAAGTTGTACTTTTATTTTTTATTTAATTGCTTTTGCTAATTTGTCTGGTTGGAAACCTGACCAAGTAGCAGTGTCAGTAACAACAAATGGTAAAGACATTTTCTCAACATTGTACTTCTCTTTCAAAGCAATTTGTTTGTCAATGTCATTAGTTAAATCTTCATAAACGAAGCTTGCGTGTTTTGAATCAAGGAATTTCTTAGTAAATTCACATTGTTTACAATTTTGTTTTCCATATACAGTGATAGCCATATTTTAATTTTACTCCTTTATTTTTAGATTAAAATAAGAGTACCGTAAAAGTACTCTTATAGATTAGGCTCTAATATGAGCTTCGATAACTAAATCTTCACCATCTTGGTAGAAATGTAAATGAGATGGTGTATCTTCATTATCATAAACCAAAATAGAATCAACGTTATCATAAGAACCAGATTCAGTAATAAATTCAAATTCAGAAATGTAACCCTCTGCGACAGCTTCTTCTACTGCTTTGTATAAAGAATCTACATCATAAGACTCAACTTCTTTATAAGCAATAGAATTTTCTGATTTGCTTTCTACTGAAAATCTGTAACCAATAATAGTTTCTTTTTCTGCCTCTGCTTCTTCAAATTTCTCTTTAAGATATTTAGCAGTAGTTACAGCAACAACACCACCTAATACAGTGGCTAAAATTAAACCTTTTTTAAACATGATTATATAACCTCTTTTTATAGATTTGATAGGAATATCAATCCTTATAGTTATATTATTCCAAAAAAAGAGTGAACTTTATCAGTTCACTCATTTTTATTTTAAATTTTGAATAGCTCTTTGAATTACATAATCATCTGTCATTGTTTTATTAGTAGTTTTAATTTCAATAGCTTTATTTTCAATCAAGTCTAAAGTTGTTAGAGCTTCCTCTAATAAATTTCCAAATGATAGTTCAATTATAGCTTCATTATCTTTTAGAATTTTGTCTAGTTTTTCTATATCTAATCGTGCTCTTGAAGCAAAATTCAAATCAATATCATCTAAATCCTTTAGAATAGATAATACTTCTCTTTTTCTTTTAACAAATTCTTTATTAGTTTGCTTATCTTCCTTGATTGTATTTCTTTGAGAAAAAAGCGCTGAGAAAAATTCAAACATCACAAATACCTCTCTTGAATAAGTTTAATATATTTTAGTTCTCTTGAAATGCTTTCATAAATTTTTTTAGCAAATTCCAAGCAAATTTTTGTTTCAGCTTGATAAGCAGTAATATTTGTTTCTAAAGAATCACGACTTCTTAGCAACACCAATGACGGCAATTGTTTATAGAATAGATTTTCATAATCAAAAACAGAGTTTTCTTTTTCTGTATTTAAGACAAATTCAGTTAATTGGATAATACCTTTATTAGGCAAATGTGTTGATTTATATTTTTGGTATTCGTCAATTTCTTTACCAAGATGATTTTCTTCAATATAGAAATTACTCAAATCTTCTTTTAGTTTTAAAGTTTCTTCAATTGAAGAGTTAATTTGAAATGGATTTTTAATTGTTATTTCTTTATTATCATTATTGAAGTAAATTTCAATAGGGAAGAAAGCTCCATGATTGTTAATATAATCATCAAGCATGAAATTAAAATAACTATCATTTACTTCCACCATTGCTTTAATCAAATCAAAGGAGTTGAAACATTTAAAATGATTAGTATAGATTAGTTGTTTGTCATAATCTTCTAATTCATCATTAGCTATAGCTTCGTAAATTAAAGTTTGTTTTCCATTAGGTAAGAAATCTAAAATAGACGAGTCAATGTCAAGAACTGAGTAATTGATAGTATCTGCTTCTACAATTACTGCAGCCTCTTCATTATCATTGTTAATTAAATCATAGAAAATAGAAGTTGTTAATTGGGGACCGAAGATTGCCTTCAAATCTTTCATCTGATAAAGATGGTTATTCCAATAAAAAACAAAGTACTTCTTATTTTCAAGATTTAAAGGCAATACATCATTCATTCCCATTTTTATTCAATTCCCCCCATACTTTTCAAATGACTCTTAATTGTATTTGTTGCTTCTTCTAAAGCTTTAGATTGTTGGTCAAATGCTTTTACAGCATTATTACGAGCAACACCCCATTTATCATGAGCAGCTTGGATTTTTTGAGCAGCTTCAATAATTACTTGTGTATCAATAGTTGTTTTCATTGATTCTTCATTAGTTTTATCTGTATTTTCATTGAGCAAATTAACTCCCATTAGAATTTGTTTGTTGAGCATTTCTCGAGCAGCTGCATTCTGTTCAATAGCTTTACGAGTTTTTAGAGCTCCAATAATAGCAGTTAAGTTCGTTTTGTAAACAGGTAATCCATTATCAATCGTATCTTTAATATTGTTGATTACTAATTCGTTATCTTCTTGTAAACGAGTGATTGTTGGGTATTGAACAAAAGCAAGATAGAATTGTAAGTTCTTCATATCTTGAGTCTTTTTACGAAGTCTTGTTTGATAACTAATAAGAGAATTAGCTTGCGTTGCTAAAGTCATTTTATTAGAAGTATTATCTGCTTCTAATGCTTTATTGTTTTCGTTGATAGTATTTGTTAATTCAAGAACTTTGGCATCTCCAGCTGCAATAAAAGCATTTAATTGTTCAAACGTTTCTTTTGCTTGAATTTTGATGGCTTCATAAGTCTTGTTATCATTCCGTAATTCTTCAACAGATAAATTTAAAGTGTCTGCAATAGAATCAACTTGAGCTTCTAATGAGCTATAATGATTTTTTAATTTGTACAATCGGCGGCGTGCAAAACCAAAAAAGTCATTCCAAAATGCTTGACCAGGGTCAGCTCGTTTTAAATCTTTAAGTGAAATACTGTTGATTTTGTCCAACATTGTTTCTAGCCCAACGTCTAATCCAGCAATATCTTTACCCTTAACTCTACCAAGAATTTCATTGGCATTTTGATTTACTTTGCTATAAACTTCTTTACCAAAATCATCTAATGATGAGTAATTGTGCTCATCAAGTCCTTTCATGATTTGAACGGCTTTAACACGGTCCGTTTCATTAAGTGTTGATAACGAGTAATCTAACTCATTAACATTTGTATTTTCTCGTTGTTTTTCTAACACTTCATTAGCTAACTTTGTATTAGATTCTAAGATTTCTTTTTCTTTGGCTTCCATAAGAGTCCTACTTTCTTTTTTATATTTGTGTCTATTATATTATATAAGTTGAGCAATGTCAATAAAAATGTTAAAAATATTTTTCTTAAAACTGATTTTGAGGGTTGTTATATCGTCATTACTGATACAACAAAATCCTAAAATCGTGATTTCGATAAATGTATCGACTTTACAGAAAAGTAGCTTAAAATCGCTTAAAATAAGAAATGCTAATTAAAGCATTTCCTATTTGTTGTTTAAATAAGCTTGATAAGTTTGTTCCATGAGCATAGCAATAGTCATTGGACCGACTCCACCAGGTACAGGTGTAATATATGAAGTTTTAGGAGCCACATTTTCAAAATCTACATCGCCACAAATTTTAGAAACAAAACCATCATAAACACGATTGATAGAAACATCAACTACAATAGCCCCTTTCTTAATATAATCTTCTTTGATGAAGTTTGGTGTGCCAACTCCAGTAACAATAATGTCAGCACTTCTACATTCTTTTTTAATATTTAAGCTTTTACTATGAAGTACAGTAACAGTTGCATTTTTGTTTAACATCAATGAAGCAAGTGGTTTTCCAACAATCATGCTTCTGTTGATAATTTTTACTTTCTTTCCAGTAACATCAATATTGTAAGCTTCTAATAATCGCATAATTCCATAAGCAGTGCATGGCTTCATACAATCTTTGCCAGCAAGAGTTAATCCAGCATTTTGAGCATGGAACCCGTCAACATCAAGTCGAGGACTAATAGAATTTAAAACTTTATGTTCATCAATATGGTCAGGTAAAGGTAATTGTACGATAAGACCATCTGTTAAATACAAACGTTCATTGTAAGCTCCAATAAATTTAATTAAATCATCTTCCTCTACTGTTTTAGGAATATTGATAACATTCACATCAATTCCCACTTCTTCAGCAGCTTTAATTTTATTACGAACATAAATCTGACTAGGGCCAGACTTTTCTGAATCGACCATAATAACAGTTAAAATTGGCTTGCGTGGCTCATTTTTAATTTTTTCTTTTAATTCTTCTCTAATTTGTTTAGCAACTGCTTTTCCGTCTAGTAAAATCATATAATACTCCTTTTTGTTAAAACTAAAAAAGCTTCTTGTTTAAAAAAGCTTTTTTAATAAAATTTGTTATATAGTGTAGCCCAAATAGTTCCAATGACACCTCGGTCAATTCGATAAACATTTGGAAAGTTCATTCTCACAAACTCATCACGTTTATTTCTTAAATTCATATAAGTAAGGCTCAATTTTCGATTTTTAGATTCTTTTGACAATTGAGCTCTTACTGCAACAGAGAGGTCAAATAATTCTCTTTGTTTTTCTTCTGGTAAATTAAGTAATTGTGTTTGGATTTCTTGTTTCATTTTTACATCTCTTTTCTTCATTGTTTTTATAATTATATTATACAACAAGAAATATAGCTTGTCAATAGAAAAATCATTTTTTAAGTTTCTTTTTTGTCAGACTGACCACTTGTTGCATTTTGATTAACTGTTACAGAAGAAAAATCTTGTAAGTCAAAATAAGCAATTTGGTCATTATCTTCACATTGTTTTCTTGCTTCTTTAGCATCCATAGTATTTACAGATACATCAAGATAAATTTTGCCTGTTACTGGGTCATTCCATGTGCCGACATAATGATTTTCTTTACTTAGTAAATCTTTGTTTCTTTCGCAATAATCCTCATAAGTGCTTAATGTTAAATCATTAACTGAATTAAATTCTACTGAACGCTCTGGATAAGGAGAATAGCAAAAGCCAACTTGTGGAGAAGTCTTTACATAAGGATTATAAGTGCTTCCACCATCTGGTTCAGAAGTTGTACTTAATACATTATCAACAGTATCAACGTAAACTTTAGAGCCTTTCATATTTAGACTTAATTGTGCTCTATCTGTCCTAACAATGTCATACATAGGGTCAGACGGAGTATCTGTCGCATTAAGATTTTCAGTCAGTGCTTCGAAATGATTTTGATAATCTGCATATTCTTGAGCTTTTTCAACAGAATCAAAGTGAACATCATTACCACCTATAGGGCATTTGCCCGGTTGAGCATGACACACTGCAGGTATTCCATTTTTTGAAATGTGGTATTTTTTACTCATTTATCTATCCTATCCTTTATTGTTTTATTTAAGAAGTTATATCAAACCGGTAGGATAAAAAAATAAAAGAACTAAATTTTAGTTCTTTTATTTAGGCTATTAAAAGATTTTTCTATCTTTTAGGATTTCTACAATTTTTTCAATATCCAAGTCTGTAAGAGTATTATCCTTATAGTCCTTAGTATCCTTTAGTTCCTTAATGATAGAGTCTTTGTCATAGTTTTTACCCATTTTGGCAATAGATTCTGCCATGGAAACATATTTAAGTACTTTATCATCAAGATTTGGTTTTGCAAAATCGAAGTTCATATTTTCATCTCCTTTCTATTGAGGTCATTTT
>ERZ773214.1176-NODE-1176-length-15667-cov-4.129003_pt1 | contig 15667 bp, 13 predicted proteins | sample MGYA00511238_ERZ773214 | MGnify/ENA primary metagenome ERZ773214 (study PRJEB29015, sample SAMEA2738157) | human oral metagenome | biome: human oral; feature: human-associated habitat; material: saliva | place: China | collected 2259 ...
CAGATGCAGCCGCGTTTTGTCTTTGTCCTGAAGCAGGTTGCCCGTGAAAATGATTTGGTCGAAGAGATTCCACTTGCCACGGTAGTAGAGGGTGCCTACACCTTGTTTGTAGAGCATGTCGTACCAGGGGTTGTAGAGATCGTGGGGGGCGCAGGCGTTTTTGTCACTCTTGGCCGCGAGGGCATCGGGCGAGGAGACGGAGAGGTTGCCGGGGTCGTCGTTGAGGTCGCCCATGATGACAATACGCGCATCGGGGTCTTGCTTGAGGAGGGCTTCCTTGAGGCGGCGCACTTGGTGGCCGGCACGCTCACGCACAGGGCTTTGTGCTCCGCGAGAAGGCCAGTGGTTGACGATGAAATAGAACTTTTCGCCTCCTAGAAGGCCACCGACGGTGAGGAAACCGCGGGTGATGTAGGTGGTGTCGCCGCGCAGGAGACCATTTTGGTAGGGATAGCCTTTGACACGGCCTTTCTCATCGATGTAGAAACCGAGATCCACGTCGGGTTGGCTTTCGGTGGGGTAGATATAGGGGATGAGTTGGGCTTCGACGAGGTGGAAGGCTTTGGGATTGTAGAGCAACGCCACGTCGATGCCGCGGCGGTCGGGACCGTCGAAATGGACGTAGCGATAACCGCGAGCGGCCAAGGCGGGCTCGCGCAGGAGATCATTGAGCACGTGACTGTTTTCGACCTCGCTCAGACCGATGACGGCGGCGCCGGCAGGGTTCTTCTTCGTACCCACTTCGGTACAAAGTTCACTCAGCACTTGGGCGATGTTGTGGAGCTTGGCGGCGTATTTTTGTTCTGTCCACTGGTAGGAGCCGGAGGGCAGGAACTCGTAGTCGTTCTTGCCGGCGTCGTGTTGCGTGTCGAAAAGGTTTTCGACATTGTAAAATCCCACGCCGTAGAGCACCTTCTTTTGTGCTGAGGCGGGAAGTACTCCGAGCGCTAGGACAAGGAGCAGGGCGGAAAGTAAATTCTTCATACTGAATAGGTGATTACGGAGCAAATTTAACAACAAAATCGCATTCGCTCCGCTTCGATGGGGCTTTTTCGGTGGGAAGAGCGCAAAATGCGGGGGAGGAAACGGGGCATTGACAAAAAAAAGGGGGAAAAAGCGACAGAGTCGACGGCTTTTTGCTATCTTCGCATTGAAAACTACCCTCACGTGGGCGCTTGTTTCGGTGCTCCGCGCACAGCAGAACAAGGCAGGCGAGTCTGCCGAGCGAACCACATAACCTCTTTACGACTCCTCAGATACATGAAGAAAGGAACGTTCCTATTGGCCGCACTTTGGTGCGTGGCGGGTGCCGCGGCACGTGCACAGCATCCTGTGGCCGATACCGTCAGATTTCAAGACGACAATGCCGATTTCACCTTCTCCGAATCGCAACTCGATGAGGACGGCGACATCGCGCAGACCATTTCATCGGTCACGGCCAAAAGCGATCCGTTTCTCTACAACGTCGGATTCCGCTTCAGCCCGATGCGTTTCCGGGTGCGTGCCTACGACAATATGTATGCCAACACCTACATGAACGGGCTGCGACTCAACGACTTGGAGTTGGGGCGCTTCAACTATGCCTCGATCGGTGGTCTCAATGACGCCACACGCAACCGCGAGGGGTTGAATGCCTATGACTTTTCCACCTTCGGCACTCCGGGCATCGGCGGCGCAACGAGCTACAACACCCGTGCTTCGCAATTTGCCCAAGGCAAGAAATTGAGCCTCTCGGCCACCAACCGCAATTATGTGGGACGCGCACTCTTCACCTACGCCACGGGACTCATGTCCAACGGTTGGGCGCTCGCTGCCTCGGTGGGTTATCGGGGAGCGAAAGAAGGGCAGATCGAGGGTACGTTCTACAATTCGGCAGCTTATTTCCTCGCTGCGGAAAAGCGCTTCGGCACGAACCATGCGCTTTCGCTCGTGACCTACGGCGCGCCGACCGAACGCGCGCAACAAGCAGCTTCGACAGAAGAGGCCTATTGGTTAGCCAACTCACACTACTACAACCCGAACTGGGGTTACCAGAACGGCGAAAAACGCAATTCGCGCGTGGTGCGCGCCTTCGCTCCCACAAGTATCCTCACGTGGGACTGGAACAGCGACAACAACGACACGCGACTGACGACGAACTTCGGCTACACCTATTCGTTCTACAGCGGGACGTCGCTGGGATGGAATGGCAATGCTTACGATCCGCGACCGGACTATTATAAGAACTTCCCCTCGGGCGTGGGCAACGTGTGGGGAAGCGACGGCACGCGCAGTAATGCGAACGAACACAACGTGGCGGACGAGGATTTCCTGTTCAAACAGTGGGAAACACTTCGCCAACACTGGACGACCAACAAGGCGAACCGACAGATCGACTGGGATCAGCTCTACTTTGTCAACCGCCGCAACGAACAAGAGGGTGGGGAAGCGCTCTACTATCAGGAACGCCGACACAACGACCAAAGTGTGTGGGCGCTGAGCTCGACACTCAACCACACTTTCAATGTGCACCACCGCATTGCGCTCGGCGTACAATTCAATCGTACGCACGGCATGCACTATAAAACCATGGCCGACTTGCTCGGCGCCACGCGCTACACCGACCTCGACAAGTTTGCGGTGAACGACTACGGCATCACTTCCGACGAAGCCCAAAACGACGTGCGGCACCCCAATCGACAAATTGCCAAAGGCGATCGCTTCGGCTACGATTATAATATAGATGTGACCCAAGCTGAGGCCTGGAGCAACTATCGTTTCACGTCTCCCCATTGGACCATCACGCTCGCGGGACATATCGACGGTACAGGCATGGAACGCGACGGCCGAATGGAGAACGGACGCTACAAGAACAACAGCTTCGGCAAGAGTGGATTGGCCAAATTCCTCGGCGGCGGCGGTAAACTCGGCGTGGCCTACTCGCCGACGTTCAACCATACGATCGCACTCAGTGCCGGCGCCGGGACGCAGGCTCCGTTGGCGCGCAATGCTTTCGTGGCTCCCCGCGCACAAAATAATTTTGTGGACCACCTCACCAATGAAGATATCTACGACGCGGATCTCAGTTACACCTTCCGCCTCGGTCCCGTGGTGGGAAAACTCAGCGGATACTACGCGCGCTTCGGACGCCAAGTGGAACAAAGCGCTTTCTACAACGACCAGCAGTCGACCTTCACTTACCTCACCATGACGGGAGTGCGCAAAGAACACTACGGCGTGGAGGCGGCTTTCGACGTGCAAGCCACCAACAATCTCTCGTTCCTCCTCCTGGCCTCCGTCGGCGACGCGAAATACACCAACAATCCCTACGCGCAAATTAGCTATGAGGGAATGAACGCCAACGAATTGGCGCGACTGAACAGAGTGGTGAATCCCGTGACGAAGGAAAACATGCCCTTGCGCGTCATTGCCGACGGCATGCGGGTGAGCAGCACACCGCTCACGGCGGTTTCGCTCGGCGCGAACTACAGCATCAAGGGCTGGTTCTTCGAAGCATCGGCCAATTATTATGATCGCGTTTACGTCGGCTTCTCTCCCTACCGCCGACTCAACAGTACCTACAACGGCGACGGGCACTTCTACTTGCCTTCCGGCACCGACGCCGCAGGACGCCCTTCCTATGACGTGACCGAAAACGAGGTGAAACGCGAAGGCGGTGTGCTCTTCGATGCCAACGGCCGAGAAGTCACGGCTTATGCTGCCGAACAAGAAAAGTTCAAGGGGGGCGTGATGTTCGACTTCAGCATCGGACGCTATTTCCGCCTGTCGCACGGCCGCAGTTTGAACGTGAATCTCTCGTTCCAAAACATCGCCAACAACACGAAACTCCGCACGGGAGGATACGAACAAAACCGCTCGGACTACTATTATAAGGAAGACGGTGGAACGTACACCAAGGGCGAAGGCAAAGCTTACAAGTTCTCGCGCAACTCGAAGTACTACTATGCCAACCCCTTCAACGTCTTCCTCAACGTTGGATTCAAGTTCTAAAAAGCCACTCACATGAATCGCATACTCTCTCTCGCACTCGCCGGTGCACTCTCGCTCTCGCTGGCTTCGTGCATGGACCACAACGAAGTGCCCGACAATGCTCGAGCACTCATCACGGCTCAACAACTACCGGCGGCAAATACCGACATTCTCCAAGTCAAAGAGAAATACAGTGCGCCCATTTCGGGAAACAACACCTTCGAAGAAGTCAAAGAAGACGTCATTTTTGAAGGCGTTGTCGTGGCCAACGACATCTCCGGCAACCTCTATCAGACGCTTGTGCTCCGAGACATCAAGTCTACGCCGGGAGCAGCCGACGACCAGTGCATCACCGTCGGAGTGAAAACCTCCACGCTCTTTCCCTATTTTGCACTCGGACAGCGCGTGCGCATCAACCTCAACGGGCTCTACATCGGCAATTACAGTCGCACACCCAAAATCGGCCGACCCTACTACACCTCAGCCGGTAATCTGCGACTCGGCCCCATGCTGCTCGAAGATGTCAGCACCCACATTGCCCTCGTCGGCACGCCCAATCCGAAAGCGCCCGAACTCACTCCGCGCGATCTCACCACGGCAGCGGCAGCAAGCTGGCTCGAAAACAAGAGCAACCGCAACTACCTCAACTGCCCGCTCCTCGCCACGGTGAGCGGCAAGATCAAAGAGGTACAAGGCGCTGAGGCCAATACCCCTGCCAAGGGAGCCCTCTCCGGAAAACTCGAACCGCTTCCCAAAATCTTTGCGCCCAAAGCGCTCTACGACGCCGGTTTCGGAGTGGACCGCACCCTGATGCTCGACAACAGCACAGCCGGATTCACCATTCGCACCTCCGTGCGCAACAACATCTCCTTCACCCGCATCCCCACCGCGAGCTGCGTCTACACCGGCGTACTCTCCTACTATTCCGACTGGCAATTGCAACTGCGTAGCCTCGACGATATCCAACCCATCACCGCCCACACAAAATAAGACCAAATGAATAAGCTTCTCACCCTCGCTGCCGCCTGCACCCTCGCCCTCGGTTTCACCGCCTGCGAAGACGTGCCCTCACCTTACGGTCTGCCCACCGAAAAGCAACAGCCCAATCGCAACGATGTCAAGGATGTGCTGCTCGAAGAAACTTTCGCCTCGTCCTTCGGTTCGTTCAAAAACTACACCACTTCCGGAGACGGCGCATGGAAAATTGACTTCAAAACCGCCAAAGCTTCCGGCTATGACAACGCCGCCAAGAAGACAACGGCCGGCACCTACTACCTGGTCAGCTCTGAAGTCGACCTCACCGGCGTGGAAAACGCGTATGTGACGCTCGACTACATCTTGCGCTACAACAAAGGCGACGAAAATCAGCAACTCCTCATCGCCGACCACTTCGATCCCGCGCATCCCGACCAAGGTTGGACGGTGCTCAACCAGAAATGGACGGAAGGCAGTGATTGGAAAACGTTCGCCAACGAGAAAATCGCCGTACCTGCCGCCTTCCTCGGCAAAAAGGTCTACATCGCCTTCCGCTACAACACCGATGATAAGAGCGGTTCTACTTGGGAAATCAAGAATCTCAAAGTACAACGCGGCACCGTGACGCCCTCCACGCCCGAACAGCCCGTCACGCCCGGCAACGGCATCTTCATCGACGAAAGCTTCGCCGCCTCCCTCGGTGCCTTCACCTCCCAAACCACCTCGGGCGAAGGCGCATGGAAGGTCGATTTCAAATCGGCCAAAGCTTCCGGCTACGACAACGCCTCCAAGAAAACCACAGCCGGCACCTACTATCTCGTCAGCCCCGAAGTGGATCTCACCGCCGCAAAGACCGAAAATGCGCACGTGGCGCTCGACTACATTCTCCGCTACAACAAGGGCGACGAGAACCAGCAACTCCTCATCACCGACGCCTACAACGCCGACAAACCCACCGAAGGATGGACGGTGCTCAACCAAAAATGGACGGAAGGTTCCGATTGGAAGACCTATACTTCGGCCAACTTCGACATTCCCGAAGCTTTCCTCGGCAAGAAAGTGCGCATTGCCTTCCGCTATAACAGCGACGACAAGAGCGGATCGACCTGGCAGATCAAAAACGTGAAACTCGCACTCGGCCACCTCGACAAGCCCGCGCAACCCACGCCCACGCCGGCACCCGAGCCCAAGCCGACACTCGCACCCACCGGAGACCATCTCCTGAGCAATGCCGGTTTCGAAAACTGGGACGGAGCCGCCCCCGCCGTTTGGAAGTCGAGCATCGGCAACGCCACACTTTCGCAGAGCACTACAGCCCATGGTGGACAGTACGCCGTGAAAGTCACCGGCGACGCCAAGGTCAACAAACGCCTGTCCTACGCTGAGCTCAGCCTCAAAGCCGGCACCTACACCTTCACCTACTATGTCTACGGTGCTGAAGCTAATGCCCATCTCAAGACCGGCTATGCCATCATGACCGACCACAAGGTAGCCGATTTCAAGAGCGATTACATCTATAGTGACCCCACCACAGTGACCCAAGGCGCTTGGTCCCTCGTCACCTATACCTTCAAGCTCGACCGGCCCAAGACCATTTGCCTGCTCATCATGAACCAAAAGGGTAGCGGCGCCTTCCTCGTCGACGACGCCCAGCTCACCACCTCCAACGGCGGCCTGCAGTAACCCTCCCCGCAGCACCGAATCTGCCTCGCCGGCGTCGGCCGGCCGCATCCCCACTTCCCCACACCGCTCGCGCATCCCGTGCGGGCGGTGTGTTTTCTTTCCACAACACGCCCATGAACAGACTTTTCCTCGCCCTCTGCTGTCTCACTTTGGCTTTCGTCGCCTGCGACCGAGACAACAAACCCGACATCCATTGGGGCACCTCCGAACCGAACCCACCGTCCCAACCCGTTCCCACGCCCGATCCTGCGCCGCAACCCACACCGGGGCAAATGAGCGCAGCCGATCGCCGTGCCGCAGCACGCATCGAGATGCCCCAACTCACCGGTGCCGCCGCCGAACGCTTCCTCGTCCATCGCGTGGCGCCCGCCCACACCGGCGCTGACTCCATCCTCAACTACGCCGTCGACTACGACGTCACGCTCTTCCACTCCCGTTGGGTTGCCTTCCGCTTCGATACCGAAACACGACCCAAAAAGGTGGGGCGCAAACCCTACTCCCAGAAACCGCAATATCCCGCCGATCCGCTGTTGGCACGCGCTGAGGCCCTCCCCTCCGATCTCTCGTTCAACGGCTACGACCATGGCCACCTCGTGGCCTCGGCCGACCGACTCTTCTCACGCGAAGCCAACGACCAGACCTTCTACATGAGCAACATGAGTCCGCAAGTCGGCCACTTCAACCAGAAATATTGGACCGCGCTCGAGGGACTGGTGCAAGACCTCGGTCGCAACAGCGCCTTCGCCGACACCCTCTACGTTGTGAAGGGCGGCACCACCGATCGCAATGTCGGCGTGCTCAAATATGTGGCTGATGGGCGCGTTCCCGTGCCGGCACACTACTTTATGGCGCTCCTCAAGGTGAAAAACGGGGTGTACAGCGGCATCGCCTTCTGGCTTGAAAACAAGAACTACGGCAAGACCGGCACCACGGCCGACATGCGCAAACACGCCATCAGCATCGCTCAACTCGAGCACAACACCGGCATCAACTTCTTCCACAATCTACCCGATGCCGTCGAACAACGCGTCGAAAAAGACTTCACCCTTTCCGCCTGGAAACTCTGAATCTGTCCAATTCAAGTCCACGAAACCAAAAAAGCCGCGGGAGAATTTGGCAACCCTCAACTTTTTTGCTAACTTCGCAACACGAAAGTATCGACTTTCGCCGGACTTGTAGCTCAGTTGGTTAGAGCAACAGACTCATAATCTGGAGGTCCTAGGTTCAAGCCCTAGCTGGTCCACCCACTCTCTAAAGGAGTTGCGCCGTGCGCAACTCCTTTTTCTTTTTTAGCCCCGCTATCGCGCACCGGAAGTGCACCACTGTCCCGTAAAACATCGCCAAAGGATAAATCTGTAATTTGCGCTGAAAGGGATAAATCGCCACCGCCGGAACCATCATTATTTGATTAGGGGGCTTGCTTTTCGAAAAAGAAAGCCCGAAGTCCTATTCTAAAGGGCTTCGGGTTGGATTTTTCTGCCGTTTTGAAGTTTACCGGACAGCAATAAAATAAGAAAGGAGAATTGCTTAGGCCGAACTCAATTTTAGAGAGTAGACATTTGATGTTAGACCTTAGACAAACAAATCCCCACTCACCTCTAGCAGATGAGTGGGGATGATCTAGTCTTTGACGTTAGTCTCTAGATTTTAGCCTTTAGAAATCTCGCGTGATTGGATGCCTTGTAGCGGCTCTCTGCCCAATGGGGCACATCTATTCTGAAGTTAAAGCCGTGCGGTAAAGATATCCACTGCGCTAGGTTTATAACTTGTACTCTCTAATGTCTAACGTCTATTTTCTAACGTCTACAACAACTTTCTTGCCATTGACGATGTAGACCCCAGCGGGGAGGTGTTGGAGACTGCCGTTGATGCGCTTGCCTTGGAGGGTGTAGATGCCTTGAGTATGGCGAGCAGGGAGGAGCAACGATTCGATGCCAGCAGGCTTCTGGGAGAAGTAACCCGTGGTGGGATTGGCCATCTGCGCGTTCGTCTTCTTGCTATCATAAGATACCGCCCCCTCGAGGCTACGGCAGCTCTCGAACATGTCACCCGATTCTTGGCAACTCCATGCCTTGTCGCAAGCGATGGTGCCGAGACTAGAGCAACCCATGAACATGCATACCATATCGGTTACCTTCGAGGTGTTGAAGCTATTGAGGTCGAGATAGGTTAATGAATAGCAGCCCTGGAACATGTAGTGCATCGACTTCACTTCTGAGGTGTTGAAACTCTTGAGGTTGAGACCGGTTAATGAACCGCAGCCCTGGAACATGCTGCTCATCGTCTCCACCTTCGAGGTGTTGAAACTCTTGAGGTCGAGTGCCTGGAGCGCTTTGCAGCGCTCGAACATGCTGTTCATCGTCTCCACCTTCGAGGTGTTGAAACTCTTGAGGTCGAGGGTGGTTAAGGCTACGCAATCCTCGAACATGCTGTTCATTGACTTGACCTCCGAGGTGTTGAGGTTTTGCAGTCCTTCTATGGCTGTGAGGGCCTTGAGACCTTGGAACCATCCGGCTGTGGAAGTGGGTCTGAAATTGGCAAACGAAGCATCGATCACCGCCTTGGTGGTGGTGGTGTTGTAGTCTTCGTAGATACCTGCCCATGCGGGGTATTCACTACCATAGGCATTTTTCTTCTTGTTGATGTCCCATGTGGTGCCTTCGCGCGTGGAACGCTTGTTGTCATAGAAGAAGGTGAGTGTCTTCTTGTCAGCGCTCATCTGCACGTAGGCTTCTGTGTCTTGCCCTCGTGCATGCAGTGGCGCGACAAAGAATGCGCACAACATGGTCACAAGGGGCACTACAAAGAGGCGCGATGCGAAACTAATTGTTTTCATATCATTATTTTTATTGGTGATAGTTTTGATGGCAAATATAACGTATCTTATCGATGTGAGCAAGGGTGTTCCTGGAAAAGTTGATTTTGAAGTCTGAATATGAGTGGTTTTGCTGGATAGTACCCTGTATTAGTGTGTAAGCTCCAAATTTCTTATTTTTACACCACACAATGCACTACGTCAAAACCTTCTTCCGCCTGCAGCTCGGTGTCTTTATGATCTATGCCGGCTTCAACGGCTGCACAGACGGTGGTTTCGGCCAACGCATTGCGGCCTTCTACGGACCGACCGACATGAAAGTGTGGGTAGGGGGCATTAAAAAGGACCTTTACGACCGGTTCGACTTGCAAAAACTGTTGGCCGACAATCATTTGCTCGATGAGCAGATCGTGGAGCAGGTGCTCAAACTGGTCGACTGACTCCCGATGCTTTCGCCCTTCGGCGCGCGCTGAGTGTGTGTGCCGAAGGCATCGCTCCACCCGCCGTTGCGCAGTGGTCGAAACAGGGACGGGAAATGTTTCCCGTGGAACATTCGCTCTCCTTTCAGCCTGAGGGCTTTTCTCTGCTTCGATCGCTACGCAACGGCGGATGTATTTTTGCCGCATAGTCGGCGCGCACACGAGCAGTCACCGTCGATGCAGAACGGGGAGTGAGGGGAAAATATGATGGACGTCACAAGACGAGAAAGTGGAACAAGGACCCGCTAACGGGATGTGGTTTTCTGACGGCAAAATTAAGATCTTCTCGAGAAACGGCCAAATCAGGAAATCACAGTTCATCGAACATTCTCGCCGTTCACAAGCAATTAGAAACAACAATCTGCTGCAAATATCACAAATTCTCATAACTCAAAGAAGTACACGGGGGCTTTCTCTCCGGAGTCGAGAGAAAGCATAAAAACAAACGAACCGCAACGAGACAGCGCGCAACGCTTCACAATGGCGTTGCGCGCTGTGTTTTCTCCTCACCGCGCTGTACTCGCTGCACCCGCATCCCATGGACCAAAGCGCAAACCTATTCCCATCTCGCACGCCGATTTCCTCCCAACGCCCCACACCACGAGACACCGATCGATTGAAGCTCAAAAGAACTCGAGGAAAAACAAAACAACGGCGCACTTTCGCGCATTTCTCCCCCGCTAAATCGAGAAACGCCCCCGCTTTCGCTCTCCGCGCGTGAACACTGCGGTGAAGCTTTCGCCCCGCTCACGCGCGCGTACGCACTCACCGAATTTCGACTTTTTGCCTTCACCCTTCACCGCCCGACTACAACGCACACGATTTCAACCATTTTCGGGTGAAGGCAGGGGCTCGTCGAACCTTCACCGAGCTCTCGCGAATGGGAGAACTCGGTGTGAAGGCAAAAGGGCAAAAGCCTTCACCCATTTCTCTCTCTCTCTCAAACACTTAGGGCATACGGGTGAAGGAGTGAAGGCAAAAAACAAAAACTGCCTGACGTGCGCGCATATATACGCGCGCGAGAAAGCCCCTCCGCAGCACTTTGCAGACTGATGCCCCTTCGCTCTCGTGGCTGGGCAGAACGCGAGAAGCCGCCACCGACTTACTCGAAGCGATGGAAACGCCAACTCCATCGTCCGGTGTTGCCCAATGCTCGGTAACGAGACGAGCAGGCTGTGCGGGCTGCTTGCTTCAACCGAGACGAGCGCCGCAGGTCAAAAAAAGAAGCATTCCACCGACAGTATCATCTGTCGGTGGAATGCTTTTGCGATAAGTGAGGAAACGGGGCGGAAAATCGGCGCAAGCGCACCGAGGCGGTTCACCCATTGCCCGCTTCGTCTGCCTCGCCGTCGGTTTCGCAATGGCGGCGGTCGGGAGGGGTGGCTGCCCACGACGCGGTGTTGTGCTTAGGGCCGAAACTCAAATCGAAACCGGCGTCGAGGAGCTGCCGCGCAAGGGCGGGTTTGCCGCGGAAACCGTGGATGGTCCACCGCGTGGTGGGGCGCAGTTGCTTGTGCAACCGCAAAATGACGTCGAAAGCACGCACCACATGCAACGTGAGCGGGAGGCGGTGCTGCTCGGCCAGTGCGACTTGTGCGGCAAAGACCGCACACTGCGTGTCGAGATCCGCACCGCGCAAACGGTCGAGGCCGCATTCGCCCACTTGCACCACTTCGGGCAGGGCGAGGAGGTGGGAGAGGGAGGAGAGGTAGCAGTCGAGCCGAAAATCAGCATCGGCCGTCCACCACGGGTGGATGCCGGCCGCGTACAGGCCCCCGACCTGAGGGTGCCACACTTCGGGGTGGAGCACGATGCGGCGGGGAAGACTCACAATGCCGGTGCCGGGGGGCGTGTCGAGGCGGTGCGTGTGGAAATCAAAGGGGGGAGTGGGGTGCTGCATAAATGGATTCAGGGCACAGGGTCGTAGCCGTGGCCGCCCCAGGGGTGGCAACGCAAAATGCGCCGCACAGCGAGCCACGTGCCTTTGAAAGGGCCGTGTTTGCGCAGCGCCTCGATGGCGTATTGCGAACAGGTGGGGGTGTAGCGACACGAGGGGGGTGTGTAGGGCGAGATGAAGCGGCGATAGAAGCGGATGGGCGCGATGAGCAGCAGCGTCAACCAGTGGAGCAGGGTGTGCATGGAGCAGAAGAAAGAGAGAAAAAGCGAAGGAAACGCGGATCACTGCGGGGCGGACGACGACTCGGGCAACTGCAAACGATCGGCTGCGCGGTTGAGCAGGCTCAACAGGCGTTTGTGCACCGTTTCGCTCTTCATGGGGTCGTCGGCGAGCCAGATGAAGGCGAGATGCACTTCACGATCGGCAGGGATGTGTTGCAAGAGGTTGTGTTTCTGCAGACGATAGGCTTCGCGCAACTGCCGTTTGGCGCGATTGCGATCGACGGCATGCTTGAAGTGGCGTTTCGAGACGGAGAGCAGCACTTTGGCGTGCGGACCGCTCCCGCTGTAGGGCAACACGCACATGAGCATGCGCACGGGGTAGGCGATCATGGATTTCTGTCGGGAGGAGAACAGGCGCTTGATGTCGCGCTCCAAACAGAGGTGCTCAGGCTTGGCAAAGGTGTAACGATGGGGGGAGGCAGGAGAAGACATGGCAAGAGAATGCGGAGGGACGACAAACAAAAACGAACCACCGACGTGCGCCCCGTGCCGCCGCAGGGCAGGCTTTGAGCAAACGTCGGTGGCTCGAGTGGAGCCGCGAAGTGCCCGAATCAGGCGTTGGCTTCGCGAATGTAGTTTTCGAGACTTTCGGCGATCGAACCACTCACTTTGAGGTCGACACGCAAACCGGCATCTTCAATGGCTTTGGCAGTGGCATCGCCGAAACAGCCGAGGCGGATGTCGCCTTGCTCGAAGTTGGGGAAATTGTTCATCAGACTGTGCACACCCGTGGGGGTGAAGATCAAGATCATGTCATAGCCTTTGTAGGCATCGGCCTCGAACTTCGTTTCGACGGTGCGGAACATGGCGCACTCGGTGTGTTTGAGCTTCTTGGCGTCGAGCTGGGCAGCCGCTTCCAAGGGCACGCCTTCGGAAAGGGGGATGAGGTAGTTTTCCGTCTTGTGCTTGGCCATGGTGGTGACCAGCTCGGGCCAACGGCCGCTGCTGCCGAAGAACACCTTGCGCTTGCGATACTGAACAAACTTCTGGATGTAGAGAATCACCTTCTCAGAAATGCCGAAATACTTCATGTCTTCGGGCAAGGCCACACGCAATTCCTTACAAAGGCGGAAGAAGTGTTCGATGGCGTTGCGAGAATTGAAAACGATGGCCGAATAGTCGAGAATATTGACCTTCTGCGCGCGAAATTCTTTGGCTTCGAGTCCTTCGACCTTGACAAAGGGACGGAACGTGAACTCTACGCCGAGGTTCTGTGCAATATCGTGATAAGGAGATTTCTCTGACGCCGGTTCGGGTTGAGAAACGAGGATTTTTTTGATCATCTTCGCGAATGTGACGGTTACAGCAGGAGCATCCCGTGGTGGGTGATCGTTTCCAGCAGGCCCCAAGCAAAGAGCAATGGGACAATTTCAAGAGCGCAAAAATACAAAATAACGTGCAAACTGCCCGAGAATGAGCTGAAAAAGATGCGATATGCTTTATATAGGAGGAGTATTTTGACAAATGCCATGAGCAAAACATAGGCAGTGAGGGCTTGCACGAAAGGCAAATCGAAGAACACGACCAGCAAGGCGAGGGGGAGCAACACGACCCCGACGGAGAGGATGGAGACGAAATAGGTGTCGTTCCACAAATGCCGGCGAGGCGCATCGAAGAAGAGGCTGTTGACGAAATGGTAGAGACAAAGTTTCGCCAAGTAGTAGCCCCCCACCACAGTGGTGCCGGCGAGGAGCAAAATGTAGGGCGAGGTCTGCTCGAAGGTTTCGGGAAGCACGTCTTGCACGTAGTCGACAAACAAAATGCCTTGCAAGAAACAGGTTTGCGCCACGAGAAAGAAGCGGCCGCGCAACTCGGTGTCGACGCGATCGGCAAAGAGATTGGGACGAACGCGGTGGTAAAAGAAATCCTTCACCATGACGCGCAAAAACTTCCACGACGAGGCGATGACCCACATCATGAGGATGAAACTCACCAACAGGGTGGAGGTCACGATGTCGTCATGGCGCAAACGATAGGGCACAGGATCGCCGGCTACACCTTGAGAGGTCACCGTGTGATGCACGGGAGGAGCGTCGCGCAGGGTTTTACCAAAGGGGGTCCAAAGGTGGGCATCGACCGGAGCATCGAACTCGTCCGTCAATTGGAAACGGGGCAGTGCCGGCGCGCCGTCGACGTGACGGGGCACGAACTTGCGCAAAATGGCCGGTTCGCCACCGAAAAAAGCTTGTGCCGCCGAGTCTGCGGGAGCCATGACGAGGGTGTCGCGGCGAACGGGAGGGGCCGACGACACAGGGACGGGCGCGGTGCGACGAGGGGGAAGTGAATCGTGGACTACCATGCGGTGGAGTTTAGAGAAGGGGGGAGAGAACGGGAGAGACCGAACGATCACAAAGCGGCAAAACGCCGTACGTTGGCGTCCCACAGCGGCGTCTCTTCACAAAGGCGAACGGCTTCTTCGGGTGTGGCAGCCACCAGCCATATGTCGGTGTGGATGCGGCGCATGAATTGCTGCTCGGCGCAACGTTCGAGCTGGGCGAGCAGCGGACCGAAGAAGTCGTCGGTGTTGAGCACGACAATGGGACGGAGAAACAGGCCGAGCTGCTTCCAAGTGATCACCTCGAGGAGTTCTTCGAGGGTGCCGACCCCGCCGGGACAAGCTATGCAGGCATCGGCCATTTGGGCCATGCGCTCTTTGCGACTGTGCATGTCGGGGGTGACAATGAGCTCGGACATGCCGGTGTGTTCCCAATGCTCGTCGACCATGAATTGCGGTATGACGCCCACGGCGCGACCGCCGGCGGCGAGAATGCCGTCGATGGTCGCGCCCATGAGTCCGGTGCGGCCGGCGCCGTTGACGAGCGTGTGTCCGTGGGCGGCCAGGCAATGTCCCAACTGATGGGCGGCTTGCCAATAGCGCTCCGGAACTTGACCCGAGGAGGCGGCGTAGACTGTGATGTGCATGAGGGGAGAGAGAGGCTAAACGTGATTACTGCAATCCGAACTCACGACGGATGTCGTCCACGCGGTCAAGTTTTTCCCAGGTGAAGAGTTCGACTTCCAGTGTCACGGGGGCTTCGCCGCGCGGATGGAAGGTTTTCGTCACCACGCGATTGGTGCGACCCACGTGTCCGTAGCGGGCGGTCTCCTCGTAGATGGGGTAGCGCAATTTGAGTCGCTGTTCGATGTCGTGGGGGCGGAGAGAGAAGAGCGTTTTGATCTTCTCGGCGATCTGCCCGTCGGTGAGTTGCACGTGGCTCTTGCCGTAGGTGTCGACAAACACGCTCACGGGTTCGGCCACGCCGATGGCGTAGGCCAGTTGCACAAGCATTTCGTCGGCCACACCGGCGGCTACCATATTTTTGGCAATGTGGCGCGCGGCGTAAGCGGCCGAACGGTCGACCTTCGAAGGGTCCTTGCCTGAGAAAGCACCGCCGCCGTGAGCGCCTTTACCGCCGTAAGTGTCGACAATGATCTTGCGTCCCGTCAAACCGGTGTCGCCGTGCGGGCCGCCGATCACGAATTTACCGGTCGGGTTCACGTGGTAAGTGATGTCGCTCTGTTCAAACAGCGCCTTGATCTCGGGCGTGTTCACCCGTTGTTCGAGCAC
>ERZ773214.1194-NODE-1194-length-15459-cov-42.327382_pt1 | contig 15459 bp, 9 predicted proteins | sample MGYA00511238_ERZ773214 | MGnify/ENA primary metagenome ERZ773214 (study PRJEB29015, sample SAMEA2738157) | human oral metagenome | biome: human oral; feature: human-associated habitat; material: saliva | place: China | collected 2259 ...
CAGCGAAGGGGAAGAACGCATCGGATGCGGCAACCGCACCGCGGGCACGCTCGTTACCCTCGCCGCCGAGAGTGTTCGCACGCTCAACGGACAGCTTGCAGGAATCCACGCGGTTCACCTGGCCCATGCCGATGCCCACTGCGGCGCCGTTATCGGCCAGCAGAATGGCGTTCGACTTGGGCGAGCGCAGTGCACGCCACGCGAACTCGAGGTCGCGCAGGGTTGCCTCGTCGGCGGGCTCGCCGGCAACCAGGGTCCAGTTCTTCGGGTCGTCGCCCTCAGCCTGCAGGCGGTCGGCCTCCTGGAATAGTGCGCCACCGGAGATGGGGCGGTACTCGATGGCGTCACGGCTAAAGCCCTCGGGCAGAACCAGCAGGCGCAGGTTCTTCTTCTCGCGCAGAATCTCCAGGGCCTCGGGCTCGTAGCCGGGGGCCACGACAACCTCGGTGAAGATGCCCTTGACGGTCTGAGCCATAGCGGCGGTCACCGGGCGGTTAGCGGCAATCACGCCACCGTATGCGGACAGCGGGTCGCAGGCGTGAGCCTTCGCGTGAGCATCCGCAATCGGATCGGCGGCACCGGGGGTTGCCACGGCGATACCACAGGGGTTGTTGTGCTTGATGACGGCAACGGCCGGCTCATCGAAGTCGTAGGCGGCGCGCAGGGCGGCGTCGGCGTCAACGTAGTTGTTGTAGCTCATGGCCTTGCCGTGCAGCTGCACGGCCTGTGCAATGCCGGGGGCGGCCGCCGGGTTGACGTACAGGGCAGCGCGCTGGTGCGGGTTCTCGCCGTAGCGCAGGGTCTCGCTGCGCTCGAAGCCCAGGCCGGCGTACGGGGGCCAGAAGTTGGCGTCCTCGTCCTGCAGGAACTGGGATGCGGTCCAGGTAGCCACAGCGGTGTCGTAGGCGGCGGTGTGGGCAAATGCGCCGGCAGCCAGGCGGCGGCGCTCCTCCAGCGAGAAGCCACCGTTCTTAGCGGCCTCAACGGTGCGCTCGTAGTCGGCCGGGTCCACCACAACCGCGACGGCATCGTGGTTCTTCGCGGCGGCACGCACCATGGAGGGGCCGCCAATGTCGATCTTCTCGATGATGGCGTCCTGATCCGCACCCGAAGCCACGGTCTCGACGAAGGGGTACAGGTTCACGACGACCAGATCGAAGGGCTCTACGTCCAGCTCGCCGAGGGTGTCGATGTGCTCCTGCTTGCGGCGGTCAGCCAGAATACCGGCGTGGATGCGCGGGTGCAGGGTCTTCACGCGGCCCTCGAGGCACTCGGGGAAGCCGGTCACCTCGGTCACCTCGGTGACGGGAACGCCTGCGGCCGCAATGGTCGCCGCGGTCGAACCGGTGGACACCAGGGCCACGCCGGCCTCGTGCAGACCGCGGGCGAAATCCTCCAGGCCGGTCTTGTCGTAGACAGAAATGAGGGCGCGGCGCAGGGGCACGCGATCGAGCTCAATAAGAGACACAAATACTCCGATACTTTGCACCGTGCCCGGCACATGCGGCGGCACGGCTGATGGATGGATGTGAGTCCGCCCCGGTGGGCGGGATGTGCGGGTGGGGTTTACCCCCGCCGTCGCGCCGGGCACGGGGTGCCCCCACTCGGGCGGTGGGGCGCGACGGTACGTCTGTACGGGCGGGGAATCGGAGCGTGCGCTCCACCCGCCGTATGAAAAACTTATGCGGCAGAGTGCTTCTGCGCGAGGTTGGCGATGGTCTGCACGAGCAGGCGGCGCTCCTGCACCTTGATGCGTTCGTGCAGGGTCTCTTCGGTATCGCCGTCAAGTACGGGCACGGCGGCCTGCGCCAGGATGGGGCCGGTGTCAACGCCCGCATCCACAAAGTGGACGGTCAGGCCGGTAATCTTCACGCCGTGGGCCAGGGCGTCACGCACGCCGTGCGCACCCGGGAAGGAGGGCAGCAGGGCGGGGTGGGTGTTAATAATGCGGTTGCTGAAACGCTCGACCAGCTGCGCATCCACGATGCGCATGAAGCCGGCGAACACGATGTAATCGGGCTCGTAGGAGGCGATCTTCTCTTCGAGGGCGCGGTTCCACGCCGGGCGGTCTGCGTAGTCGCCGGGCTGCACCAGGAAGGTGGGCACGCCGGCGGCCTGGGCGCGTTCGATGCCCAGGCAGGGCTTGTCGGCACCAACAGCCGCAATGTCGAGGGGAAGCTCGCCCGCCGCTACGGCGTCGAGAATGGACTGAAGATTCGTTCCGGAGCCGGATACCATAACCACAATTCGCACCCAATCAGTATAGCCCATCTCACATGCGTTGCGGGAGCTCGGAGAGACGGTCGTCCGCGTAAACGGGAGAAGGCCCTGCGGCAGCGCTCGGTAGGCCGGGACGGTCGGAAGAGCGGAGGGCTCCAGCAGTCCGGACGCGGAAGGCGAACGAACGGCGGCGCGGCGGACCCCACCCCCGAAGGGACGGTACCCTTAAAACTATGTCTACTCCCCCGCCGAACACCCCGAACGACCAGCCCCGCAACCCTCAGCAGCAGGCTCAGCCGCAGAGCCCCGCCTCCAACCCGCAGCAGGGACAGCACCAGGGGCCGCCGACCCCCGGCAGGTACAGCGGACAGCACCCCGGCGCGCCGGGCGCGCATCAGCCCGGCGGAAACCCCGGCAAGCCGCCGATGGACCCGCTACAGCGCCAGCGCATCCTGCTCCGCACGGCCATGGTTCTCGTGGTCTCCGCGCTACTCATCTTCGGGGCTTCCTCCTTCGTGCTCTCCCCCATGCCCTACTTCCTGGGCCTTTTCCTCTTCGCGCTGGTGGGCCTGGGGCTGAACGTCTGGGCCATCGTGCGCACCGCAAGCGCGCGCGGCCCCTGGATCTTCTACGTTGCCGCTTCCCTCAGCATCCTCTACAGCCTCATGACCGTGATTGGCGGAATCGGTCTGGCCGTCATGCCGGGGATGCAGGAGTACCGCGAGTGCCGCACGGCCGCGCTGACCGGCACCGATATGTACACCTGCGACCAGATGCTCCAGAACAGCATGGACAGCTTCGCGGGCACCGGCAGCACGGCAGGGGCCTCCTCCCGTTAGCGGCGGCCGGAGCGCACACAGCACGAAACCCGCACGAGTCATCCTCGCGCGGGTTTCGTGCTATTTTTCGAACTATTTCTTCTTCGGGGCCTGCGAGCCGGTAACCTCTTCCCCGGTCGGCAGCGGGGGCAGCTCCACGGTGGAGGCCTCGTCGGTCAGAAGCGGCAGGATGCCGGTCTGGGCGCGCACGCCAAAGATACGGTTCATGGCCTGGTCGGCGGAGAGCACCTCCAGCTCGCGTTCCATGAAGTCACGCTCTCCCCCGGCCTTCTTCTGCGCCTTGCGCTCGCTCTTGGCCGCCTTCTTCTCGCGGCGCTTGCGGGCGCGCTGTTCCGCCGCGGAGGGCTCGGCCTCCGGGGCCTCGGAGGCTTCGCGCTCCGAACGGTCGGGAGCAGCATCCTCGGAGCCTTCGGCGGGCTGAACGCCGAAACCGAAGTACGCCATGATGCGCCCGGCACGGCCTCGCGGGCGAGCGGGCTCGGCGCTTTCGGAGGCGTCCTCGGGTTCGGCGGGGCCTTCCCCCGCGGTCTTCGCGGAAGACTTCGAGATTTCCGCGGCCTTCGGGGCCGCCTTCTTCTCGTTCTTCGAACCGGTCTCGGACGCGGCGGAAGCGGGCTCGAGTTTTTCGGGCTCGGGGTTCATAAACTCGGGGATGGAGAGGTCGGATTCCACCGGCTCGGGCAGGTCCTCATCGGGAACGACCTCGGCGAGCGCATCCGCCAGGGCGCGCTCGGCCACGGGGTCGGAAGCCTCCAGGGGGTAGGCGTGCACGGGCTCCTGCGGGTGCACCGGCACGTGGCCGGTGGCTACCTCGTCCACAATCGTGTGCGCCTCGGAGGGCTCCTGCGAATCCTCGTGCTCGGAGTCCTCGTTCTCAGAGTCCTCGGAGCTCGGCTCGCTCTTTCGGGAATCTTCGGCGGCCTTGCGCTCGGCTTCTTCCTCGCGATGCTTGGCCTCCTCGGCCTCCTCACGGGCGCGACGCTCGGCCTCGGCCTTGCGCTTGGATTCTGCCTTGCGAGTTTCCTCCTCACGGCGCTTGGCTTCCTCAGCTTCCTCCGCCTCGCGACGCTCAGCCTCGGCTTCCTCGGCAGCTCGGCGTTCCTCACGCTCGGCCGCACGCTCCGCGCGACGCTGAGCCAGGCGCTCCTTCACGGAAGCACCAAGGCTCATCAGGCGCTCGCCCAGGTTCGGGCGCTCATCGGCAAATCGCGGCAGATCGCGGCTGCTATCGGGCACCAGGGCGCGACTGAGCAGGTTGCCCAGAGCCACGCCGAACCCCACCCACAGGGCCGTGTGGCCCGCAAAGCTCAGCGGCTCGGCACCCACCTCGGTGAAGCGTCCGACGCCCAACGAGCCGTAGGAAATCCAGCCCAGCCACAGGGCGGCCAGAGAAGTCAGCAAACCGGTCAGCACGCCCAGCGCAAGCGAGGACAGCAGGGCCGAAAGCGGACGGAACGGCGCCTTCAGGGCGACCCACTCGTCCAGGTGATCCTCACCCTCACGCAGGAACCACCAACCGGCAATCGCGCCGGCGGCCACCGGAACCAGCAGACCCAGTAGGCCGGCGCTTCCCAGGGACTCAGGAACCGCACCCAGGATCGGCAGCATCGGCAGGGACCCGGCATTGCTACTCGTCAGGCCGATCGAGGTACCCGCCCCAAAGGCGAAACCGGCACCGGACGACCAGGCCATCGCGTAAATCACCAGGTTGGGCAGGAAGCCCAACTGCAGCAGCGTCACAGCGGTGTCACCCACCGGGCCCGCGTGCAGCTCCTGGTAGGTGGCCACCACCTGCGACCACCCACCCAGAATACCCAGGGCCAGCAGCAGCGCGCCCAGACCCACGAAGGCCACCGCGGCAACCACCGCCGCGCGCACCACAGCCCACGCGTAGGACCCGGCCCAGCGCGAGTACTGGCTCATCTGCGAAATCTGCTCCGCCGTATCAACACCCACCATGCGCGAAAGCGAACGCGCCTCGCGGTAGCCGCCCCACATCAGGCCGACCACCACGATACCCAGCGGTACCAGCGCGGCGTTCAGCACCTGCAGCGGCTTCGGGCTCGGGCTCGCCCAACCGTACACCGCCGAACAAATCAGCGCGTAGGTCACCGAGCCCGAGAGCACCGGAATGAGGAACTCCCCCTCGTACGAGGCGCGCGCCAGCCTGCGACCGGAACGGTAGCAAAATAGCAGCGGCAGAATACTCAGGCCCAGCGGCACCAGGGTCATGGTGCCCGCGGAGGCGCCAAAGACGGCCGAGAGGTCCAGGGGAACGCCGTGAATCAGGAGCCACAGGTGGGCCGACATCGCGGCCACCGACGAGAACTCCGTACCGCCAAAACCGTTCGTTGCCCACACGGCAGCCATAGCGGCCACCACCAGGACACCGGACATCAGGGCGGTCAGAATCAGCTCAACGACGCCCTGAAGCCACAGGGGCATGGGCATGGAATAGCGGGAGATAGGTGAGGTGCTTTTCATCGTCCTTCCATGATGCCACGTTTTGACGACGAAACCCGCCTCCGGAAGGGCCGGTGATGGCCCTCGGAGACGGGTTTTTGCACGTCGCGTCAGTTTTTGGGTTAGTCCCTCGGCGGGAATCTTTGCGGCACCCCTATTGATCGGTCCAGGGGTTGGATGCGTTCACGCCCCAGGAACGGTACACCTGCGCCTTCGAGGAGACCAGCTCCAGATCGTAGGCGCTTGCGCTCGCGGCCATCAGCCCCTCCAGGGCGGCCGTGGGGAGGGGGCCGGCGTCGTCGCGCCCCACCGGCCGAGCCGCAGGGGGGACTCTCAAGAATATATGAGAGACATTCTAATTTCTCTGGTGCGAAAAATCACTTGACGGTTATACTTTTAGAATGCCTTTGGGGTTTATCGAGTAAAAGTGCATACCGATTAGGGGTAATGCAAATTTTCTCACAAGTGAATGTAGCGCCCGCAAAGGGTAATAAACCCGAATAGGCGGTCGTAAAAATTCATGACAAGCCTCGAAGGCAACCCAAAAGCGATAAGATAGACGGGAAAGAATTCGCTAATTCGGTAGAATAACTGATGGTATTCCGTCGCTCGCTGATGGGATACCTATTCACTCACGAAATATCAGAAAGTCAAGGACAACCTTTTGGGAAAACGAAACCGTAAGGTGGTCTCTGCGAGTCTGGCGACAGCACTGGTTGCTTCCGGAAGCCCCTTTGTAGCCTCGTTTGCGCAGGATATACAGGATGCCGCCCAGGTACCGGTGCACCCCGAAAACGCTGCAGACCAAACCCTAGACCCCGCCGTTGACGAACATTCGCAGACGGCAGTTCCTACCCTAGCTACGGTGAGTGCGTGGCCTACCACCGAAGCTACTTCCTCCGCGACGGCCGATGCTGAGGCATCCCCTCGCGTTACTTCTGATGCCCAGCCGACCCCGTCCGAGAGTGCTGAGCCGACCAAGGAGGCCGCTCCGGCACCTTCTGAGAGTGCGGACCCTACCCCTGAGCCGTCGAAGACTGCTGAGCCTACTCCGGAGCCTTCTAAGAGCGCCGAGCCGACCCCGGAGCCTTCTAAGAGTGCCGAGCCCACCCCGGAACCGTCGAAGAGCGCCGAGCCGACCCCGGAGCCTTCGAAGAGCGCCGAGCCGACCCCGGAACCGTCGAAGAGCGCCGAGCCGACCCCGGAGCCCTCCAAGGATCCGACCCCTGAACCGACCCAGGACCCCACCCCTGAACCCACTCAGGATCCGACCCCTGAACCCACTCAGGATCCGACCCCTGAACCCACTCGGGACCCCACTCCTGAACCCACTCAGGACCCGACCCCCGAGCCGACCCCGGAACCCTCCAAGGACGTGACCCCCGAGCCTACTCAGGATCCCGCCCCCGAGCCGCCTCCGGAGCCGTCGAAGGACGCAGACCCGAACCCGGTTAAGGATCCCACTCCGGAACCTAAGCAACAGCCGGTTGTCCCCGTGCCCAATCCGGAGCCCCCGAAGAACGTTTCCCAGGATCCGGTGGTTCCCGTTATCCCCGTGATTTCTGACGAACCCAGGGATAACACCCCGAACCAACCTGTGGCTCCTCCGGAGACAGAGCCCGTGGCGCCGGCGCCCTCGGTGGACCGTGAGGTTATTGCGCCGACCAGGCGTCAAGAGGACACCGTCATCTCCATCGAGGTGGTGCGCCCGAGTACTTCGTCGGCGTCGAGCGAATCCGCAAAGCCGACCCCGATTGGTGACACCGATGAGGATCCGCTGCCCTCCGGCTCCACCACGCTGGGACGCATCGCGGCGAACAACGGTTCGCAGGATTCCATCCCCGGTGCGGCCGATTGGGTGGCCGGTTATCTCTCGCGTAACAACTCCGAGGATGACCGAACTGCAGGGGCTAGCCCCTCGAAGTCGCCCAGCTCGGCGGCAGCATCGAAGTCGCCCAGCTCCTCCGCGTCCGCTACCGCCAGCCGCTCCGCCAAGAGCGTGACCAAGGCCGACGGTGCGAACGCCTCGCAGGAGCAGGCCGTGAAGAATGCCGACGCGGACGACTCGGGCCTGTCCGGCATCGCGCCGCTGATTCTCTTCTCGCTCATCGGTATCGTGCTGATTGCCCTGGCAATCCGCTACTTCAGCCAGGGAAGCTAAGCCTCCCGAACGGGTAGAGACAGGGCCGTCATTCTCCCTAGTGAGAAAAGCGGCCGCGAGCTAACGCGTAGCGCAGAATACGCGATAATTAAGGGTGTGAATCCTCAAACATCTAGTGAAACGCGGGACCATCCCACGCGCGAGACGCCTCTCGCGCAGCTGGGAGAGTCCCGCGTTCTGCGCGCCTTCATGCCCATTATCGAGGCGCATAACGAACGAGTGACCGATGCACTCCGCGCATCGGGGCGCACCGAAGCGCTCGAGGTGGGACCCGGAGACGACTGCGCAGTGCTGACCCCTTCGACCGAGCGGACCGTGGTCACCACCGATACCCTCGTGCAAAACCAAGACTTTATGGACCCCTGGCCCGGAGGGTTCGGCGGAACCCGTAGCGGCGGGTACGAGGTCGGCCGCAAATCGGCCACGCAAAACCTGGCCGACGTCGCCGCCATGGGCGCGCGGCCCGTGAGCCTCTTCGCATCCCTGAGCCTGCCGGGTGAAACCCTCTACGGCTGGGTCGAGGACTTCGCCCGGGGGCTCGTGGACGGCGTGCGCGCCTGCGGAGCCGAGGACTGCACGATTGCCGGGGGTGACATGGGTGCCTCCGGCGAGATTTCGGTGACCGTCACCGCCCTGGGTCGCACCGACCGGCCCGTGCTACGCTCCGGCGCGCAGGCGGGTGACACGCTCGCGCTGGCCGGGCGTACCGGCTCGGCTGACGCCGGGTTGCGGCTGCTCCTCAACCCGCTGTCCCGCCCCGCAATGGTGCTCCTGAAGGGCATCGCGAACGGCGGGCTATCCCACGAGCCGCTCCCCGAAATTCCCCTGTCCGAGGGGCTTTTGGACCTCATCGGAACCCTGAATAGCGCCGAAGCTGCCGAAATGCTCGAGGCCTGCGAACGTGCCATTGACGCGCAGATGCGCCCGATCAGTCCGGTGCCCCTGGGCGAGGCGGCGCGCGATGCGGGCGCGAACGCCATGCTGGACGTTTCCGACGGGCTCGTCAAGGATTCGGGCCGGATCGCCCGCGCATCCGGCGTGCAGATTCACCTGGACGAGGCCGCCGTGGATGCGCTTGCCGCGCCCCTGCTGCCCGTGGCCCGTCTGCTGCTGACCATCGTCGAACACAACGAGGGGGCCGAGAGTCCCGCCTCCCTGGCCAGGGCCTTCGTGCTCGGCGGGGGAGAGGATCACGGCTTGCTGGCGACCTTCCCCGCGGAGGTGCCCGAGGGCTTTACGACCCTGGGCTCGTGCCGCGTGGACCGCGCGGGCCGAGCCCACAGCGCGGATCCCCTGGCCGGTGGGCACTACGGTGCGGGGCATCGCGGGTCGCTCGCGGCCGGTGCCGTGCTCATGAACGGCGTGCCCCTGAGCGAGCTGGGCTGGGAACACTACGGGGCCTAGCGCGACCCGGGACCCGCGGGTTCTTAGACTCTTGGGTTTCGCGGAAAATACCGTACATTTAATCGAAAATTCTATTAGAATAGAAATACGAAGCAGGGGTGTGGGTGCTAAAGTGACGCCCACCCGCCGACCTGCGAATTACCGCAATTAGCCGTGGCGCGGGCCAGCCCTGGCGCGCGCGTGGGCTCGCGGAAACGCCAGAAACCGGAACCGCAGGAGGGGAGCATGAGGACAGAACGTGAAGACTCGCGGGGCACCCGGCCCGCCGAAACCAGCGGTGATGCCCGTCCCGGGGGCCTTTCTGAGGGGTCGAATAGCGCTTCTGCACCGACCGGCCCCGAGCGCAATGATTCACTGCGCGAGGCCCGCGAGGTGTACCGCCGCGCCTGCATGCGAGCCTACAGATTCGGCATCGCCTGGTCCGCGAGCGCCCGCGCGGTGGTGGACCACTACCGTGAGCCTCTCAATGAGCTCAACGGCTTTCCCGTGCCCGACCACGACACCGGGTCGAACCTGGCCCACACTCTGCGCACGCTCACCGAGGAATTCGACCGGGGCATGGAGGAACTCCTCTTCGAGGACCCCGCGGATCGTGAAGACGTGCCCGGGCTGGCCCACCTGTGGGTGCGCCTGGGCGGAATCTACGAGCGCGCCATCGTGAGCGCCTCGCGGATGGCCCGCGGCAACTCCGGAACGCTGCTCTGCGCCTGGGGCCTGGAAGCCGTGCGTAGCTACTGGGGCCTGCCCGGCAACCTTGCCCAGGAGCTGGGCCCGGAGGCTGAGAAACTGCCCCTGCTGAGCGCCCTCGCCCGAGATGAGGAGCGGGTGCGCGCGGCTCACGCGGCCGCCTCGGGAGGCGAGGGCTCCGAGGCGCCCCGCGGTTTTGACTACGCGGTGGCCGAGGCCCGCGCCATGGCTTGCGCCGCCGAGCGCGTGCGCGCAAGCGTGGGGGAGCAGATGGTGCCCTCAACGATGCTTTCCGTCATGGTGGAGCTGGCCAACCTGGGGCTGTACTACCTCGAGGGGGAGAACGCCCCCGAGAAACTTGCGCACGGCGCTGATGAACCCGAAGCTGGCGAGCCCGAAGCTAACGGGACGAATGGTGCCGAGGACGTCGACGGGGCGGAAACCCCTCTGAACCGCGCCCGCCGCGCCGCCATGCTGAGGGCCCTGGAACGCACCGCCGAGCATCCGCCCGCACCGCACCTGGCCGGAAGCGTGGACGCCGGCGCTCTCGGCTTCTACCTGGCCGTCGTGCACGCCAACCCGAGGTGGGAGGGCGCAACCCTGAGCGAGGAGGAGGTCCGGAGTATGCTGACCCCCGCCTCCGCGGCACCCGCACAGGTCGCCCCCGCCCCGGGCGCGAAGACTCCCGCAGAGGAGGGGGAGAGCGGCTGGGAGCTCATGGGTACCCTGCGCTGCGAACCCCTCGCGATGGCTCAGCTGCGTCTCGAGCTGGAGGGCATGGGCGATAGCCTGCTCATCACCCCGCTGGATATGGCCGCAGGCCTCTGGGCCGTGCACGTGCACGTTCCCGAGGTGGAGCCGGCCCGCCGACTCGTGACCTCCTACGGGGAGTGGTCGGACGAGCGCATCTCCTCGCTCACGGACGGGCACCACGCGGAGGGCTGCGGATGAGCCCGCGCCGCACCCCAAAGCACAGCCCGGAACAGGAGGCCCTGGACCTGGGCCTTTTCGGGGCTGAGCCTGTCGCGCCCACCGAACCAGCCGAACTCGCCGAGACGGCTGAACCCGTTGCGCTCGCCGAATCTCACAAGAGGGAACGCGGGGTGCCCCTCCTCAGCGACGAACAGCTACGCACCACGGCCGAGCTGACCGTCCGTGACCTTGCCGCCTTCGCCCGCGGCGAGGCGAGCCGCGAGGAGCTGAGCGAACGGGCCGCGCGTCGAACCAGCGCACCCTACCGTAAGGCGCTCAGGGCGCTCAAACATTCGCTGGGCCCCGCCGCGCACGCCATGATCGACGATGCGCTCTACGAGCTCGTGGATATCGCGCTGGCCGTCCGGCAGACGGCTCAGCCGGAGACGAATCAGCCGGAGACGAATCAGCCGGAGGAATCTACCCCGAAGAAGCCGGCCCGGAAGGCACCCGCCCGCAAGAAACCGGCGCAGAAAGAACTAGCTCAGAAAGCCTCCGCGAAGAAAGCCTCCGCGAAGAAAGCCCCGGCTGAACGGAAAGCTGCGGTTGAACGGAAGGCCCCGGCTGAGAAATCGACCTCCGCATCAGTTGCCGCGGAGGCCAAAAGTCGTGCCCTGGCGCGCTACGCCGCCGAGGACAGCCTCGAGAACGCGCCCCTCAAAAAGTACCTGCCCGCCCCCAGCGCCAAGGCCATCGCCACGCACCTGGGAATCACCACGGTCGGTCAGATGCTCGAGTACTTCCCGCGCAAGTACCTGCCGCGCGGTGAGCTCAGCTCCTTTGCCGAACTCGTTGAGGGGCAGGACGTCACCATCATTGCGCGCGTGGTGCACGTGAGCACCCGCACCATGGCGGCCCGCCGCGGCAAAATCACCGAGGTGACCATCACCGACCGGCTTGCCGACTCCTCCGCACACGAGGAGAGCGGCTTCGGCGGCATCGGGACCGTGTCCGTGACCCCCGGCCGCGCCAACGCCTCCGCCCCGGGCACCTCCTCCCGGGGGACCTCCGGGCTGGGTCTGCGCTGGCAGGCAACCGGCCAGCACAACCCGCGCATCGACTCCCTCGCCGCGCCCGCATCCTACACGGGCTACGCCGACTCCTACGGGCAGGACGACTTTACCCAGAACCATCCCGAGCAGGGCGGCCTCTTTGGCGTGCCCGCACCCGCACCGCTCATCGGCGCGCAGATGAAGCTTTCCTTCTTCAACGCCTGGACCGCCGCCCGCGAAATTCGCGAGGGCGAAACCATGATGTTCTCCGGTAAAGTCGGCATCTACCGCGGCGAGTACACGCTCACCAACCCGCACTACGCCCTGCTCTCGAAGGACGCCTCCGGCTCCGAGATGAACGAGGCCGCCACCGCCCCCGTGCCCGTCTACCGGGCCCCCGCCAAGCTACCCACCGACCGCATCGCCGGGTACATGGAGCAACTGCTGGAGAAGGTTCCGCTCAAGGAGCTTGAGGACCCGGTGCCCTACGCGATTCGTCGCGCCCGCAAGGTGCCCTCCCTCGCCTGGACCTACCGCGCCCTGCACACCCCCGACACCGAGGACACGTGGCGTGCCGCCCAGGCGCAGATGCGCTACCGCGAGGCCTTCGTGCTGCAGAGCGCCCTGGCGCGCCTGCACTCGGCCCGAGCAGCGCACCGCACGCAGGCCCGGCCGCCCATCAAGGACGGCCTGGCCGATCGCCTGCTCGAGGTGCTGCCCTACGAGCTGACCGAGGGGCAGCGGAAGGTGGGGGAGGAAATCTCCGCCGACCTCGCGAGCGAATCGCCCATGAACCGCCTGCTGCAGGGTGATGTGGGCTCCGGCAAGACCGTGGTGGCCCTACGCGCCATGCTGCAGGTGGCCGATGCGGGTGGTCAGTCCGCGATGCTCGCCCCGACCGAGGTGCTCGCCGAGCAGCACCTGCGTTCGGTGCTGGACATCCTGGGGGATATGGCCGCGCCCGAGGACTCTGACGGTTCTGCCGGAGGAATCCCCGAAGGGGCTGTGCGCGTGCGCCTGCTGACCGCCTCCATGGGTACCCGAGCCAAGCGCCAGGTGCTGAAGGAGCTCGCCGACGGCACTGCGCAGATTGTGATTGGCACGCACGCCCTGCTCTCCGATGACGTGCGCTTCAACGACCTGGGCCTGGTCGTGGTGGACGAGCAGCACCGCTTCGGCGTGGAGCAGCGCGACGGCCTGCGCGGCCCCGACGGCGCCCTACCGCACCGGCTGGTCATGACCGCGACGCCCATTCCGCGCACCGTCGCCATGACGGTGTTCGGCGACCTGGATGTGTCCGTGCTGGACACCCTGCCCGCCGGCCGCCAGAAGATTTCGACCCACGTGGTGCCCCTCGCTGAGAAGCCCGCCTGGGCCTCCCGCCTGTGGCAGCGCGCCCGCGAAGAAATCGACGCGGGCCACCAGGTGTATGTTGTCGTACCCAAAATCGGTGATGACGGCGACGGCCTGGAGGAGGGCGCCGCGTTCTTCGGTGCCTCCGTCCCGGCCGTTGCAGGCACCCCCGGCCTGGGTGGTCGGGCCAGCAGCGACGGCAAGGTGCAGCTGACCTCCGTGGCCTCCATGCACGCCTACCTGAGCGCCGAGGATTCCCTCGTCGGCGTGCGCATCGGCACCCTGCACGGCCGCATGGACCCAGCGGAGAAGACCGCCGTCATGACCGCCTTCGAGCGCGGCGAAATTGACCTGCTCATCAGCACCACCGTCATCGAGGTGGGTGTGAACGTCCCGAACGCCACGCTCATGATTATCATGGACGCCGACCGCTTCGGCATCTCGGGTCTGCACCAGCTGCGTGGCCGCGTGGGCCGCGGCAGCTACGCGGGCACCTGCCTGCTGGTCACCCGCCAGGAGGAGGGCGGTGTCTCCCGCGAGCGCCTGGATGCGGTCGCCTCCACCACGGACGGCTTTGAGCTCTCGCGCATCGACCTGGCTCAGCGCCGCGAGGGTGATATTCTGGGTGCTGCACAATCGGGCTCAAAGAGCACCCTGCGCTTTCTGCGGGCGCTCGCCGATGCCGACATTATTGAGCGTGCCCGAGAGGACGCCCGCTCGGTGGTTGAGAAGGACCCGACGCTGGCGAAGCACCCGTCGCTGGCGCGCACGATTGACCGCGCCCTGGACGCTGACCGCGAGGCCTTCCTCGGCAGGGGATAGGTGCTCGGGGAATGGAGAGCACACTCTGCCCACTGTTCGCTAAAACCGTGCTCGTCCACCGCCTACTAAAACCGCCGTTACCTAGTTAGTCAACTACTTCAGAGGAGAGACCCTATGAGCCGCATTATTGCCGGTGCCGCCGGAGGCGTGCGCCTGGCCTCGGTGCCGGGGGACAACACGCGTCCCACCACGGACCGGGTGAAGGAATCCCTCTTCTCCAAGCTGGAGAGCTACGACCTGCTACGCGACGCCCGCGTGCTGGATGCCTTTGGTGGCTCCGGCGCGCTGGGATGCGAGGCGCTTTCCCGTGGGGCGGCCTCCGTGACCCTGCTGGACACCTACCCGAAGGCGGTTGCGGTGATTCGTCGCAACGTCGAGGCGGTGCAGAAGGCGATGGGCGGCAAAGCTGCCGGTTCTGCGGCTCGCGTGCAGCAGTCTCAGGCGCTGAGCTACGTGCAGACCGCATCGGGCCCGTGGGACCTGGTGTTCGTTGACCCGCCCTACGCCATGCCGAACGAGCAGGTGCGCGAGCTCATGCGGGCGCTGACCCCCAAGCTCGCCCCGGGTGCCGTCGTGGTGGTGGAACGCTCCTCGCGCGATGCGGAACCCGAGTGGGGCGGCGAGCTGCGCTGCTTCTCGACCCGCCAGCACGGCGAGACGGTGCTCTACTACGTTGAGCCCGAAGAGCCTGCCGACGGAGACGATCCCGCCGACGACTCTGCCGACGAAACAACCCCTCACCACTTCGACACTGCGGAGGTTACCGCATGATTGCCCTGTGCCCCGGATCCTTCGACCCCGTGCACCACGGTCACCTGGAAATCATTGCCCGGGCCGCCGAGCTCTTCGATGAAGTCATCGTGGGCGTGGCCCATAACAGCGCAAAGAAGTACCGCTTCTCCCTCGAGGAGCGCGTGCGGCTCGTGGAGGAATCCCTGCTCGAGCTCGGCATCGAGGGCGTGAGCGTGGAGCCGATTCCGCCGGGCGTGCTGCTGGCCGAGTACGCGGCCGAGCGCGGCGCAAAGGTGCTGGTGAAGGGCCTGCGCTCGGCCACGGACTACAGCTACGAGGCTCCCATGGCGAGCATGAACCGTCACCTGGCGCGCGTGGAGACCGTGTTCCTGGCGGGTGAGGACCGCTACGGGGCGGTGTCCTCGACCATTATTCGCGAGGTGGCTTCGCTGGGTGGTGACGTGACCCCCTTCGTGCCGGAGGCGGTCGCCCGCGCCCTGAAGAGCGCCTAGAAAAACGCTTAAAGCGCCTCATCAACCCGGACAACCCGGACAACCCGGGCACGCACCCGTCCGACACGCCCGCCGACATGCCCATCGGTACGGCTCCCGCACCGCCGACCGGGCACTTAACCGTCTCTGCAACGTCCCCGGCCGGCCGGTTAAGCGCCGCGCGGCGCCTCCTTAAGGGGATATTTAAGAGGTGAGCGCCACTTAATTGGATTTAAAAGAGCCATAATCTTGATTAACGGTGCGAACCACCCCTAAAATGGGACTTTGGTTTATACATTTCGTAAGGAGAAACGCCATTTCAC
>ERZ773214.1196-NODE-1196-length-15442-cov-62.298434_pt1 | contig 15442 bp, 10 predicted proteins | sample MGYA00511238_ERZ773214 | MGnify/ENA primary metagenome ERZ773214 (study PRJEB29015, sample SAMEA2738157) | human oral metagenome | biome: human oral; feature: human-associated habitat; material: saliva | place: China | collected 2259 ...
CCGCGCGGACCTCCCATTCGGGCTAGCCCAACGCGCGCATAGTAGTTATCAGTTTTTCCTGGCGGCGGTTAGCGTTCACGGTTACCCGTTCAGCTCAGGCCCTAACCACCCCGTGTGGGTGGACCGAAGGTCCCTTATCGGCTCCCCAGTGAGGATGCCGCTCACGCCGCGCGTCGTCAGTGATGCTGTGCGGAGCCCCTCACAGAGGGAGAATACCCGCGCAGGCACACTGCAATACGACATTGTACCGTATATTCCACGATTAATCCGCCGGATTGGGGTTAAAACCTGTGCAGGGGCGGCAGGTGTGTGCAGGGGCACTGTGGATAAAGGATTTTAAGGCGGATTCAGCGGGGTTATCCACAATTTTTCCTGAGGCGCTGCGGGGCGAGGCGATTCGTGATGTGCTCAGAAGATGAAGCAGAACATGAAGACATTAGAGGGAACGCTACGGCGCGCGATGCTGGTGGCGTGCTGCCTGCTGGGCGCACTTGTGAGTGCGGGTGGGCAGGGCTACACGGGTAGTCAGGACTATTCAGGCGGGGCAGGTTTTACAGACGGCGCCTCCTCAAGTGCGCGAGTTCCCGGCAGTGCGCCAGTTCTTAGCAGTGCATCAGTTCCCAGCACCGTTGAGCTCACCGCGAGCCGACTATGCTACCGCTCCCCCACCGCCGAATCCAGACCGCGGGTGATCCGCCCCTTTGAGAAGCCCGCCCAACGCTGGAGCGCGGGGCACCGCGGCGTAGACCTTGCCGTACCCGAGAACGACCGGCGTGTCTACGCACCGGCACCGGGAAAAGTGGTTTTCAGCGGCACAGTCGTCAACCGCAAAGTACTGGTCATTGCGCATCCGGATGGGCGGCGCAGCACCTTTGAACCCATGGACGAAGCACTCCCGGTCGGCACCACGGTTGCAGCCGGTGAGGTGATCGGCACCGTCGCAGTCACGGCGGGCGGCACCAGCGAGCGCCCCTACCGGCGATGCTCCACCGTGTGCCTGTACTGGGGCGTACGACAGGGAGGCGCCCGCGGGGACGGCAGCGGCAAAGATGCCGAGTACATCAACCCCATGAGCCTGCTGGGCTCGAAGGAGCCGAGCATTCTGTTACCCGTGCCGGGAGGATATTAGGCGCGGGTACTGGTGCCGAGCATCAGCTGAAGCAGATACAGGTGTGGCCCGTCACCTCCGGAAAAGGAAGCAACGGGCCACAGGAGCCAGTCTACGTTGTGCTCACTAGCGTAGGCGCTAGAGGCAGCTACTTACTGGAGGACGTCACCGTCATCAGTACCGAACTGGTTCGGCTGTACGGGCTGCTGAGTGGGCTGAATCGGTTGCGCTGCTTGGGCATCGTACGCGGGCATTGCCTTGGTTGGTTCAGTCTCACCGTAGTTCAAACCCTGTTGCGGGGTGAACACCTGAGTCGGCGAATCATCACCCACGGCGTAGGCGGTGTTCTGTGCGGGGTAACCGGGCTGAGCAGCGTAGCCGCCCTGTGCCGGGTAGCCATTCTGTACGTCAGCCTGGGTTGCACCGTAACCGGTCGCAACACCCGCCGCAGCACCCAGTGCGGCAGCCGAAGCGGCACGACGCTCACGGCCCTTCGCACGAGCCGCCGCGATCTTCTTGCGGAAGACGAAGAGCAGAATCAGGATGAGTAGCAGCAGACCCACGATGATTGCATCCACAATTACATCGGTCATACTCAGACCGGAAGCCGGAACAGTCAGACCGGAGGTGCTGCTGACACCGCGGTCGGTCTTGACGCTCAGCTCGCCACCATTCACGGTGAGCTGCACGTGCTGAGAGTTCTTCGCGATGCTGTTCGCGGCATCTACCTTCTGCTGGTCCAGCGAGGAGAAGGTGGGTGCCTTGAAGGTGAACTCGAAGGGAGCCGAGTAGTAGTTACCCAGCTTCGAGGAGAGCTTGATCTCAGGGGTCACAGTGTAGTCGGAGCCGAAGGGGTGGTAGCCACCGGGGCGGGTGACGGTCACCTTCGAATCGGGAAGGTACTCGTTCAGGCGCTGGTTGAACTCGTTCTGGTCCTTACCGCGAACCTTCACGCTCACGATGGTGGCGTCACCGTCCTGACGGACCTCGGTCTCGTCATTGCTGCCGCCTGCGAAAACATCCTTGAGCTTCTGCTCGGCGCCCGCAACGTCCTCGGTCGGGAATGCGTAGAGGAAACGTGCCTCCATGGAACCGTCCAGGCCCAGGGAGGTAGCCACCTTCATGCTCTTCATCTCAATCTGACGCGAAGAAACACGGTCAACCGCGATGAGAGTACTGCTACCGCCAGAACGGGAGGAGCTAGCGCGACCCTCGGGGTCCACCATGTAGGACTTATCGTTGGCGTCCATGATGGTCAGAGTCAGACCGTCACCGCTCGGGGAGCACAGCAGGGAGCAGTCCAGCAGACCCGAAATCTTCTTCTGAACGGTGAAGTTGTTGTCCTTCGCCACTACCTCACGGCTGGCGGAGAGATCAGTGCTACCCGCACCAAACAGCTTCTTGAGGCCGTTGCCCAAATCCTCAATCGAAGAAGCGCTAAAGGTCAGGGTACGACCCACTTCTTCCTTCGCGCTGGCGGTCGATGCGGAAGGAGCGTATGCCTTCGCCTGCGAAGATTCCAGGCCCTTCTTCAGCTCGGAGCCTTCGGGCTTGACCTGGTTCAGGTAGGCGTCGACCGCAGCGGCGGTCTCGGTGTTCATGATTTCCTTCGCAACGAAGGAGATGGTGACGTCGTAACCGCTGCCCTTCTCCTTGACATCAAGGATGACGTTACGGAAACCGCGGTCCTGAACATCCTTCGCGGAAATCTTAGACCCACCGGAGTTCTTCACTTCCTTCTCGCCAAACTTCACAGTGGTTTCATCACTGTTGCTAAGAACGCTGTTCTTATTGGAGGCAGACACGACACCGTCCACTACCAGAGCTTCAGGAAGCCAGCCCAGCAGGTCGCCCGAGCTGAAGTTTTCCTTCACCTGGATACCCTGCACCAGACCCTGGTCAGAGTTGACGATGCTAATCTGCGGCTTGATATCGGAGCCCGAAGCCTTCAGCAGAGAGATCACCTTGGAGTGGTACTCGTCCACAGAGGAGAAGGATACCTTGAAAGTCGCACGAGCCTTGTCACCCTCAGACTGAATACCGCCGTATTCCAGCCCCTCGGGCAGGTGCTTACGCACGGACGCATCAAGGGCTTCAACGCCGCCCTTAATCTTGTCCTTGTTGTCCTTCATATTGAAGGAAACCTGCATGGTGCGGGTACCCTTCTCGGCGCTCTCAAGGCCAAGCTGAGTCTCAATCTTCGCACCGCAGGCGCTCAGAATCAGGGCGGCAATGGTCAGCAGAACCGCCAGGAACATCCAGCGCTGACGAGCCGGCGCACCCGGGGTGTGAGTCATCGCGTGCATGCTAGGCTCCCATCAGGCGAATCGCCACGTAGTAGACGACCATGGATGCCAGAACCCATGCGGTGCTCAGCGCCGCGTGCATGATAATCGGGGACTTCGCGAAGCGGCCCAGACGGTTCAGACCCAGGTAGGTGAGAGCCTCGCCCGAGAACACGGCGAATGCAAGCACCAGGACCATGAGCATGCTCAGGAAGAACGCACCACCACCGGTACGGGTGAGGGTCAGGAAGAACACGAGCAGGTTCAGCACCAGGAACGAAGGAATCAGCGCCAGGGAAGACACCGACACGGCGTGCATGCTCGCGGTGAAGGAGGCCGGTGCCTTACCGATACGCGCGGTCAGCTGCAGCTGCACACCGCGCAGAACCTGCACACCGAAGATGGCAAGAGCCATCAGTACGTACGCCAAAATCATGCGTCCGGTCGGTACAGCCTGCGCTGCGTAGGCACCACCGTAGGCGGCACCGCTTCGACCGCCGAACATGTAGCCCAGCATGGACATCATGACAACGGCAGCTAGGATAACCAGCTGACTGAAGAAGAACGCACCCACCAGCGCCTGCAGAGTCGTGGGAACAATCCAACCCCACGCACCGGCGGAAGAGATGCGGGCGTGCGCGGTCGCCGGGTTGCTGGAGAAAACGTCCAGGAACGCATTCCAGGTAGCACCCAGTGCCTTCACCGCCGGATGCGGTGCGCTCGGCGCATAGGTTGCCTGGCCGGGCTGACCCGGCTGAGCGGCACCGGGCTGGGTTGCATCGGACTGAGGTGCGGCGGCAGGCTGACCGTGCTGTGCAGGAGTTGCCTGAGCAGGCTGGGGTGCCTGCTGCGGCTGAACCGGCTCAGGCTGAACGGACTGCTGAGGTGCTACCGGCGCGGCAGGCTGGACGGGCTGCTGCGGCTGAGCTGCGTTACCCGGCTGAGCTGCGTTACCCGGCTGAATAGGCAGCGAAGCGTCCTGTGCGGGACGCGCGCCAGCATCGTAGCCGTAACCACCGGCTGCAGATGCGTCCTGCGACGGGTTGTTGGGAGTGTTCTCCGACATTGAGATCCTCTCGTATGGTGTGTGGAAGCAACACCTACCGGCTGAATCGGCATCTACCGGCGGCATCACGCTGTCTCTCGTGACAAGACTCTTCAACCCTACCGTATTGAACGCTATGATGCGTCTTCGTTCGTCATTTACTCATTTTCATCACCGTTGATGCATTCCTTACACGAAAATAAGCACCTCCGAGAGCACGACAAAAGACCACGGCAAGAGAGCGCGAAAAAGCCCCGCCCGCCGACAAGTGGGTGAAGTCGACGGGCGGGGCCGTAGGGAGTGCGGGGCTCGAACCCGCGACCAAGGGATTATGAGTCCCCTGCTCTAACCGGCTGAGCTAACTCCCCATCCGGTGCAGGCATCGCCTATTATCTCGCGAGCGCACCATCATCTAGGGTACCCGAAGGCACTCCCAGAGTGAAAAACATTGCAATCCGGTCCTCGGCGCTCCGCTCCCCCGCTCGCCGACCACGACGAAGCGGGCTGGGAACGGGCCGCTCCGGGAGCTCCGAACCGTTCGGGACCGTTAGCGGCGGGAAGCCAGGTAACGCTCGTAGGGCGCGTCGCTCACGTAGAGCTCCTCGAAGGTACGCCAGGTGTTCTCTGCGCTGTGGAAGCCCACGATGCGGCGAGATTCGCGGCCCATCTGCTCGCGCTCCTCAGCGGGCAGGGAGATGATTGCCTCCAGCTTCTCCGCCAGGTCCTTCGCGTTATTCGGCTCGAAGAGGTAGCCGTTGACGCCCTGCTCGACCAGGTGGGGCAGGGCCAGGGCGTTAGCGAGAACCACCGGGGTGGAGGCGCTCATTGCTTCCAGCGAGACCAGGGACTGCAGCTCTGCGGTGCCGGGCTGGCAGAAGATGTCGGCCATCTGGTAGACCTCGGGCAGCTGATCGTCGGGCACGAAACCGCGGAAAATCACGCGGTCGGCCACTCCGCAGTCGTGCGCCTTCTGCTCGAGGGCCTCGCGCAGCTCGCCGTCGCCGGAGATATCCAGCACCACGTGGTCGTACGAGTCGGGCAGCTTCGAGAAGGCCTCGATGAGAACGTCCACGTTCTTCTCCTCGGCCAGGCGGCCCACGAAGGCGATGCGCAGCTCGCCGGGGACCTTGCCGATATCCGTGCCCGCGGCCAGCTCGTAGTCGCTAATTTCGATACCGTTCGAGACGGGCATGACGGGGCGGGTAAAGTGGCCCAGGTCGCGCATTGCATCGGCACCAATCTGGGTGGGGGTCGTGACCACGGCGGTACGAGCGAAGCAGAAGCGCATGTCCTTCCAGGTGCAGTGGTCAATCAGACGCTTGACGGGTGCGGGGAAGGGCAGGAACGGGTCCAGGTTGGCGGGCATGAAGTGGTTGGTGGCGATGACGCGAATACCGCGGCGCTTCGCCTGGAAGATGAGGGCTCGGCCGATGATGTAGTGGCACTGCACGTGCACGACGTCGGGGCGCACCTCGTCAAGAATCTTGCCGACCTCGGACCAGATTTCCCAGGGCACGCAGATGCGGTTGGTCTCGTGGGTCGGGGGCAGGTGCGAGCGCAGGCGGTGCTCGATGATGCCGCCCTCGACCTCGGTGCGGTAGCTGGGGCCGGGGATGGGACTGGCGGCTACCACGTGCACGGAGTGGCCTCGCTTGAGCATGGCGTTTGCGAGGCGGTGCCCGAATTGTGCCGCACCGTTAATATCCGGCGGGTAGGTCTCTGCGCCAATCAGAATCGTCTTTGCCTGGTCCATGACGGGGCTCCTCATCGGGTGTAGTGTGTCGGTGACTGGGGTGGGTGGCGGCTATCGCCGGAACCGTTCCTGTGTGCCGTATCTGCCTGTGGTCGCCGCGCGCGGAGGGGGCATCCTGTGGTGCACGACATTTGTCCATTCTACCGGGGACTCGCCGCGTTATCCGACCTGCGGGGCGGGTTGGCCCCTGGGAATTGCCCCAAAAAGGTAACTACCGCCCCCGCGGAGGCAGGTTGCGGGTTTCTCTGGGCACGACAACGCCCCGACGGGCAGGGCCTGTCGGGGCGTTGTGTTACTCGACCGATGGTCGCGCGTGGGCGGTAATTCGCTTAGCGGCGGACCAGGCGGTTGAGGAAGTGCAGGACGGTCGCGACGGATGCGCCCAGCGCTGCGAAGGACTTCCAGCGAGCCTGCAGAACCTCGGGCTTGCGCACGTTCTCTGCCAGGCCGCGGCCGGTTGCTGCTGCACCTGCGGCAACCTCGGAGGGCACTGCCTTGAGAGCGTCCAGAGCCTGCTGGGTGTTGGCCTGAACGTCGCCGGTGTAGGACTGCAGGTCGTCGCGCAGGGCGGCCAGGTGCTGACGGCGCTCTGCGGTGCGCTGCTTGAGCTCTTCGAAGGTCGGCGGCTTGGGCTCTTCCTCGCCGCGTGCCTTGCGTTCTTCGGCTTCCTTGCGGGCGCGTTCTGCAGCCTCTTCGGCTTCCTTAGCCTTCTGAGCGGCACGCTCTGCCTGTTCCTTCTTCAGGCGCTCAGCGGACATGGCGGTGCCTTCCTTGAGCACGCCGAGGTCGAAGAGCAGACCGAAGATTGCGGATTCGGGCTTGAAGGGTAGCTGCGCCTTGACCTTCTTGCGGCCGACCAGCGCGCAGATGGCCACGACGATCAGGAAGATGAGGGCAAAAATCAGTGCCGATGCCCAGTACGGCATGACGGTGCCGAGACCGAGAATTGCGGCGGCAACCAGGGCGATGATGAGGAAGAGACCGAAGACGGCGGCAACGCCGAAGAAAGCTGCGCCCTTACCAACGGCAATGCCCTTGGTCTTCAGCTCGTGCTTTGCAATCTGGATCTCGTCCTTGACCTGGCTGGGGCCGAGGGACTTGAAGGTTTTGCCAGCGTCGATGATGTTCGCGACGCCGGACTTAATCCCGCTGATGCCAGCAAAGAACCCCTTGGGTGCCTTGGGATTAGTAGTAGTGGTCATGACCACCTCTCCGTGACTCGTGTTTGGAGGCTTCTGATTCGCACTCCACCTCCTATATTTTAGCCCCTCGCCCCAAGTGTTCGTGACCGTTTGAACGGAGGTTACAGCCATCTCTTGGGGTATTTTCGACTTTTTGAGGGGTGAGGTTCAGCCGCGAGCTGAGAAACAGACTGCCCGCGACCTGCGATAAGAGGGCCGGAGGCTGGTACCCACCGGCGGTGGGAACCTGTCTGAGTTCGGCGACAGCGGCGGGCGAAAAATGGTTCGCCGTTCCCTTTCTTCGACTGGACTCGATACAGCGGGGTGACGGTTTTTCCGAGCGCGCGAGGAAGTAAAAAACCGTTATCCCGCCGAGGGCGTAAGCCCGAGGGCCTGGAGCAGGCGCCCCAGCGCCTGCGTATGGCGGAGTGGTTACCGGTTCACGATTTGGAGAGAACGTTCCGACTGGACTCGAACCAGCGAGGCGAAGATTTTCCGAGCGCGCGAGGCACCAAAAATCTTTGCTTCCGCCTACAGATCCCTGTTGCTCTGGACTCGACACAGCGGGGTGACGGTTTTTCCGAGCGCGCGAGGAAGTAAAAAACCGTTACCCCGCCGAGGGCGTAAGCCCGAGGGCCTGAAGGGAACGCCCCAGCGCCTGCGTATGGCGGAGTGGTTACTGGTTCGAGCCAGAGGAACAGATAAAGCAAGAACCCCAGAGACGAAGTCTCTGGGGTTCTTGCTTTATACGCTCCCCCGACTGGACTCGAACCAGTAACCCTTCGATTAACAGTCGAATGCTCTGCCAATTGAGCTACGGGGGAATATTTTGTTTTCGTTGCGCGGTTTCCCTTGCAACGAGTAATAACTATACCGGGGGTCTCGGGGCTCCGCAAGCCGAAATATGATGAAGTGCATCACATTTCGTGGTGGCGGTGCGGAATCGCCCGCAGGGCGCCCTGCGGGCCTCCGAGCTACGCCTCTGCCCCGTCGTCCCCCTCCCCCTCGCGCCGCATCGGGGGAGGCGAAGATGACACGCGGTCATAGGCGCACTGGACTGTGTTTTTAGGCGCGTTGGGCTACGAGTTTAGGCGCGTTGGGCTGTGAGCTGACGGCGGCGCATCTCGAGCTCGAGGAGTTGCCGCTGCACGGCTTCGTACTCCTCATCGTCCGGGTTGGCGCTCAGCTGCTCCAGGCGCATCATCAGGTCGGACTTCTGGCGGGCAATCTGCTGCTCGAACAGGGCGTTGAGCGCGCCGGTCACGAAGCCGGGCAGACGCTCAGCGCTGCTGACGGGCAGGGGCGAGACGGCAAGCTCCGCGATGGCGGGGTGAACCCCCTCCACCGCGCCGGAGCGAACACAGTTGATCCATTCAATACCGGGCGTGGGCGCCATGACGGTTGCGGCGTGAATAATGCCGGCGGCCACCTCGCGGTGGGTGCGGTAGCGGAACTGCACGGTGGCGAGATTACGCCACTGCTCCACGCTGATGAGCTCGGGGTGCTGCAGGGCGATCTCCAGGGCGGCCTTTTCGAGGCGCGCGACCGGATCGTTAGGGTCGGGGGTGAGGAACTCCTCCGCGGCGGGGGCACCCTGAGCGGCACCCGGTTCCGCGCCGTTCTGCCCGCCCTGAGCCTGCGCGTAGGGGGTGCCGTAGTTCGCGGCGGGAACGGGCGGATGCGCGGCGGCGTTGTAACCCGCGTAGGCGCTCTGAACCGGGTACTCCTCGGGCGGGGGCGCGTCGTAGCCGGGGTCGTAGGGCGCATCCGCGGGGTACGGTCCGGCGGGGCCGCGCTCGGGCAGACGCTCGTAGCGGGGCGCCGCGGGGGTCTCTTCCCGGTAGCTGCGCTGGGTTTTGGGGTGGTTCTGCGCGTACGCCACGGCGCGCTGAATCTCGTCCAGCTCCAGGCCGAGCTGACCCGACACCTTGCGCATATAGGCGGGGCGCAGGTCGCGGTCCTTGATACCGGCAATAATCGGGGCGATGGCGCGCATCGCCAGCACACGGCCCTCTAGGGTTGCCAAATCGTACTTGGCGAGGGTCGTGTCAATGGCGAACTCGAAGAGCGGGCGACGCGAAGCAATCAGCGAGCGCACGGCGGCATCCCCCTTGTGCAGGCGCAGATCGCAGGGGTCCATGCCGTCCTCGGCCACCGCTACGAAGGTCTGCGCGACGAAGCGCTGGTCCTCCTGGAACGCGGCCATGGCGGCCTTCTGGCCGGCGGCGTCACCGTCAAAGGTGAAGATGATTTCGCCGCCGGAGCCGTCGTCGGTAATCATGCGGCGCACCATCTTGATGTGGCCGGGACCGAACGCGGTACCGCAGGTGGCCACGGCGGTGGTGACGCCCGCCAGGTGCGCGGCCATCACGTCCGTGTAACCCTCCACGATGACGACCTGCTTCTTCTTGGTCATCTCGCGTTTGGCCAGGTCGATGCCGTAGAGCACCTGGGACTTCTTGTACAGCTGAGTCTCGGGGGTATTGAGGTACTTGGGGCCCTGGTCGTCGTCGAAGAGGCGGCGGGCGCCGAAGCCGATGGTCTCCCCCGCGATGGTGCGAATCGGCCAGATGATGCGGCCGCGGAAGCGGTCGTACAGGCCGCGGTTGCCCTCGGAGAACATGCCGGTCGCCTTCAGCTCCTCATCGGTGAAGCCCTGGGAGCGAAGGTGCTTGAGTAGGTGGTCCCAGCCGCGCGGGGCGTAGCCGACACCGAACTTGCGGGTTGCGGCGGGGTCGAAACCGCGGGCACCAAGGAAGCGCTGCGCCTCCTGCGCGTCCGGCGAGTAGAGGTTGCGTTCGAAGAACTCGGCGGCAATCTTGTGCGCGTCGAGCAGGCGGCGACGCATGCCCGCCTCGTAGCGTTCGCCGGGCTTACCGCCCTCGTAGTGCAGGGTGTAGCCAATGCGGGCGGCCAGACGTTCCACGGTCTCCACGAAGCCGGTGTGTTCCATGGCCATGACGAAGGAGTACACGTCACCGGACTCACCACAACCGAAGCAGTGGTACGAACCCACCTGCGGGCGCACGTTGAAGGAGGGCGTGCGCTCGTCGTGGAACGGGCACAGGCCCTTGTACGTGCCGATACCCGCGCTTTTGAGGCTCACGTAGCCTTCAATGATTTCGCGAATATCGGTGCGGGCACGTACTTCGTCGATGTCTTCTTTGCGGATTAATCCAGCCATGAACTCAATTCTACGGTGGTGATGCGTGAGCCCCGGGGACGACCCCGGGGCGGGTTGGCTGAGGGTTCAGCCGCGATGGTTCGGACGGGGTTTAGCCGCCCGAGATGTCGAGCTCAGCCTCCACTAGGCCCAGGCGTTCGGCGTCGCCCAGGATGCGCGAGTCAAGCCAGCCGTCGGGCAGGTGCGGCTGCTTGGGGCTGCCGGCGCGGCCTCGAGAGCCCTCCACGGCGGCGCCGGGGTAGCCGATGGTGTGGTCGAGCTGGGCCAGCAGCTCGCGGAAGGTCGCTAGGTCGGGCACCTGCGCCATCTTGGCGCGTAGCTCGCCGCCGACCGGATAGCCCTTGAAGTACCAGGCCACGTGCTTGCGGATCTCGCGCAGGCCGCGGGTCTCGTCGCTGAAGGTCTCGACCAGCAGCTCGGCGTGGCGGTAAATCATGTCGGCCACTTCCGAGAGGGTGGGGCGCACGCGCTCTGGGGAGCCCTCGAAGGCGTTCTGCAGGTCGCCGAACAGCCACGGACGGCCCTGGCAGCCGCGGCCAATCACCACGCCGTCCACTCCGGTCTGCTCGACCATGCGCACGGCGTCCTCGGCGGAGAAAATATCGCCGTTGCCCAGAATCGGCACGTCGGGAATCAGTTCGCGCAGCTGGGCGATGGAATCCCAGTCGGCCTTACCCGAATAGTGCTGGGCGGCGGTGCGGCCGTGCAGGGCAATCGCGGCCACGCCGGCATCGCGCGCAATCTTGGCGGATTCGAGGAACGTGATGTGGTCGTCGTCGATGCCCTTGCGCATCTTAATGGTCAGCGGAATATCGTTGCGGGACGCCTCTTTGACCGCCGTCTGCACAATCGCGGTGAACAGGTCGGTCTTCCAGGGCAGGGCTGCGCCGCCGCCTCGGCGGGTCACCTTGGGCGCCGGGCAGCCGAAGTTCAGGTCAATGTGGTCGGCACGGTCCTCTTCTACAACCATGCGCACGGCCTTGCCGACATTGACCGCGTCAACGCCGTAAATCTGGATGGAACGAATCTTCTCGTCCGGATCGTGCTCAATAATGCGCAGGGACTCGGGCTTACGTTCCACGAGGGCGCGCGCGGTCACCATTTCGGTCACGTACAGGCCGCCACCGTATTCGCTGCAGAGGCGGCGGAAAGCCTTATTGGTCACGCCGGCCATGGGGGCGAGGACCACGGGGGTGTCAACGGTCAGTTTGCCCAGCTTCAGGGGCGGAAGAGTCAGACGGGGTGCTTCAGAATTCACCCCTATATTGTGGCATACGGGGGCAAATCGGGAACCGGACTCAGCTGACGGGGTACAGGGCTATCGGGGTACAGCGGCACAGTACAGCAACACAGTACGGCGGCACAGCACAGACTTAACAATGGTGGTGAGGCGCAGGCACGCGAAAGGGGCGGGAGAGTATTCCACTCCCCCGCCCCTCTCGGCAAGAACCAGCCGGCAGACTCGGTACCGAGAATATACTCGGGAACCTACCCGAGAACCTACTCGGTTACGTAAATATAGGTCGGGTCGCCCTCCACCGAGGCGGTACCGGCGCGCAGCAGCACGTCGGTCACCTGAACCAGCGCCTCCATGGAGTCGTCGACCTCCACCGTCACCGGGTACTTAGCACTCAGCAGGGACAACACCTGCATTATGGCCTCCACGGCGCCCTCGTTCTCAAAGTCGTAGCCCAGCAGCAGCTCGGTTGCGGTGTTCTCATCCACCAGCGCCGCCTCCGGGTCGGTCTCGAAGGGATGGTAGCTCACGGCGAAGGCCACGATCGGGCCCTTCTTACCCTCGGCGGCCGCCTCTCGAATGTGGTCGCGTAGCACCACGGCACCGAAGGCGCGTGCCTCGTCCGAGAGGAAGTAGCGGTTTACGGTGCCCAGGCCCACCTCAGCGGGAACATCCCACTGATGCGAACGGCGGTAGAACTCCCAGAGGGCGGCGGTTAGCTCCACCGAGCCGGTCGCCAGGTCCTCAATGGCCTGGGTTTCGTTGCCGTCGGCGTCCTCGCGCAGAGACACCGGGGGAATCGCTCCCGGTTCCACGCGCACCATGCGGGAACGCTGAATCAGCTTCATGCCGGTCGCCTGCGCGAACTCCTCGCCGTCGCTAAAGGGCGCCAGCTTCACGCGCAGGGCGGTGGTCTGGCCGTTCGCCGCGGCCACCTCTCGCAGGGCGTCCATCAGGGCGGTGCCGATGCCCTGGCGGCGGTGGTCTGCCGCCACCTCAATGTAGGACCACAGGCGAGTCGGATGCAGGGTCGAGGCCACCACCGAACCGGCGGCAATCGGCACGCCGGATGCGGTCACCACCAGGGTGCGGCTGAACGGGCCGTCCGTGTCGGGGCCGAAAAGCGCGCGCTGCTGCTCCTCGTACTCGTTGCGGGGCGCCTGCCAGATTTCCAGCAGGGCGAGATCGTCGCCTTCCCGCCAGGGGCGAATCTCAAATTCTTCGCTGAGGCGTTCTGCCATGTCTGTATGCTCTCCTTCACCTATACCCGTACGTGCCTGAGCCGCCGACGGGTTCCAAGCCGCGGCCCGCCCCGTCCGGCGTGACGACCCGCACTATCGCGTCTAACCAGGGTAGCCTAAATGCACTGCGGCGGGTAGCCTCTTTCGCTCTCAGAGGCTACCCGCCGCAATGTAATGGTCAGCGGTTCGCGGGAATACTCTCGCCGCGGGCCGGTACTAGCCGGCCAGGCGTGCTGCCAGGTAGGACTTCACCTGGTCCAGGGCCACACGCTCCTGGCTCATGGTGTCGCGCTCACGGATGGTCACGGCCTGATCCTCGAGGGTGTCGAAGTCCACGGTGATGCAGAAGGGGGTACCGATCTCGTCCTGGCGGCGGTAGCGGCGACCAATAGCGCCCGCCTCGTCGTAGTCCACGTTCCACAGGCCGCGCAACTCCTCGGCCAGCTTGGTTGCGGGCTCGGACAGCTCCGCCTTCTTGGACAGCGGCAGCACTGCGGCCTTGACCGGTGCCAGGCGCGGGTCGAGCTTAAGCACGACGCGCTTGTCCACGCCACCCTTGGTGTTGGGGGCTTCGTCCTCAACGTATGCGTCGACGAGGAACGCCATCATGGATCGGGTCAGACCGAAGGACGGCTCAATCACGTAGGGCACGTAGCGTTCGCCGGTGGCCTGGTCGAAGTACTCGAGCTTGGCGTTGGAGTGCTCGTTGTGAACGCCCAGGTCGTAGTCGGTGCGGTTCGCAACGCCCATGAGCTCGCCCCACTCCGAACCCTGGAAGCCGAAGCGGTACTCAACGTCGATGGTACCGGCCGAGTAGTGTGCGCGCTCCTCCTTGGGAACGTCGAAGCGGCGCATGTTGTCGGGGTTGATGCCCAGGTCAACGAACCAGTTCCAGCAGGCCTCGACCCACTCGTTGAAGTACTTGTCGGCGTCGTCCGGGTGCACGAAGTACTCGATTTCCATCTGCTCGAACTCGCGGGTACGGAAGATGAAGTTACCGGGGGTGATCTCGTTACGGAAGGACTTACCGATCTGGCCGATGCCGAACGGCGGGCGCTTGCGGGATGCGGTGACCACGTTGTTGAAGTTCACGAAAATGCCCTGAGCGGTCTCGGGGCGCAGGAAGTGCAGGCCCTCCTCGTTGTCGACCGGGCCCAGGTAGGTCTTCATGAGGCCGGAGAAGTTCTGGGGCTCGGTCCACTCGCCGCGGGTGCCGCAGTTCGGGCAAGCAATCTCGCTCATGCCCTCGGCTGCGCGACCCTTCTTTGCCTCAAAGTGCTCCAGCAGGTGGTCCTGACGCAGGCGCTTGTGGCAGGAGAGGCACTCGACCAGCGGGTCGGTGAAGGTCGCCACGTGACCGGATGCCTCCCACACCGCGCGGGGCAGGATGACGGAGGAGTCCAGGCCGACCATGTCCGCGCGGGAGCGGACGAAACGCTGCCACCACTGCTGGCGGATGTTTTCCTTCAGTTCCACGCCGAGGGGGCCGTAGTCCCATGCGGAGCGGGAACCGCCGTAGATTTCACCGGCCTGGAAAACAAAGCCGCGGCGCTTTGCGAGCGCAATAACGTTATCGAGGGTGGACTTTTCAGCCATAGTTACTCCTTCTGCCCCGCCACCGGCTGTGGCGTGCGTGAGTTCGGGTTGATGGGGGCGCTACCCAGAGCAGGGCGCCCGGTGTTCGCGCTCATCGGCGCGGTATGCACACTTTTTGATGCAAGACACTAGGGTACCATCACCAACCCGCCCAAGGTATGCTCTTGCCCCTCGCCGCTCCCCCAAAATCTCTGGAAGCCAGGACGCACCCGGCGGGATAAACTAGAGGGCATGGAAGAAATTTTTATTCGCGACGACATGATCCGCCTCGGCCAGTTCCTCAAGCTCGCCAACCTCGTAGAGGACGGCGCGCAGGCACGCGAGGTCATTCAGCACGGCCTGGTCAAGGTCAACGGCGACATTGAAGAGGCACGCGGCAAGCAGCTGCACCCCGGAGATACCGTCACCTTTAACGGTGTGACCGTGAAGGTTGCACACGAGGACTAGTCCACTTAATTTTGCGCTCGAAGGGCGCGGCACCGCTATTTCCTCCGGCTGAGCGCTGGAGGCGCTGGTGACCGTCCTCGTTCCTCTCCCCTTACCTAAGGATGCGGCCGGTGTGCACCTTCCTACGCTCCTACAGGGGAACCCACCCTCTCGGGCGCTCCGCTCTTCCTTGCTTCGCTTCGGAGAGCACCCGAGAGGGTACCCTGATGTCGCTTCCGGAAGGTGCACCGGCACGCTCCGGCAGCGGGGCCGAGAGCGACTACCCGGAAAACGCGGCCGCGCCCGCTCGGTAACCTGCTACGCCCAGCGAGGAAAGGCGGTATCGTCCGAACGTGACATCAGGGTGCCCGAAGCGAAGCGAGGGC
>ERZ773214.1198-NODE-1198-length-15407-cov-8.716780_pt1 | contig 15407 bp, 11 predicted proteins | sample MGYA00511238_ERZ773214 | MGnify/ENA primary metagenome ERZ773214 (study PRJEB29015, sample SAMEA2738157) | human oral metagenome | biome: human oral; feature: human-associated habitat; material: saliva | place: China | collected 2259 ...
TGCAAGATGTCTTAGAAGCGGAATCGTTCTATGCTCCGCTGTGCGAAGTATTAGGGCTAGAAGCTTTAGGCTCGAAACTACTAGGCCTAGCAAAACGCATCCGCCTCGAAAAGTTAAATAAGTTCGATTCAATAAAACAAGCAAGAGACATGCTATTCAACATAAAAACAGTCGGAGTCAGGCGCATACTGGAGAATATTTTCGGAGACGAATACGACGTCTCGCTCGTAGTGGGTCCTGATTATAGCGGAGAATGTCCTGCTGAAGTCGGCGAATTCGCAGCTCAACTACCTAACGGCTGTCTGATTTCTGGCAACTACCGCTTGAAGACTATCGGCTCGCTTGCTGATAAATTAAATCGCAGCAACGGCGATATGCCTATGGACCCATTTGCCATGATGGATATCTCGCCCGATAAGCAATCGTCGGCGAAAAATTTTGCTGAAATAGTAAAAATCCTTTCCAACACGCCAAATATTGAATTGCAAAAAGCACCTAGTAAAAAATCCGCCCTCTACATCCAAGGCGCTGGCGACTATGTCGAGATAATGACTCAAGCCCTAGCCGAAGCTGGCGTAGATAAATCAGAAATCGAAATAAAACAGCAAACCGAAGCAGATATTGAAAAACGCGGCTACAAGAAGATGGAGGTTTCGAAAGTAACGTTTATCGTGAGACAAGAACATCCGTACCAGCCTGGCGAGATAGTTGATATTCCTATCGAATTCCAATTCTTGACTATAGACGAACGCCGGCGGTCGCGAATCGGCGACATTGCGCACATTGCTTACAAGTATATCGATACCAAGCTCAAGAAAGAAGGCTACTATGAGTTATCTGATGACGACCCTAGAAAGAAAGCCCTAGACGAAGAGGCTCGTAAAACGCGTAAATTATTTGTAGGAGTACTAAACGACATCTACGACCGTATGAGCCGCTTAAATCCTGACAGTTACGAAACTAACGGCCAATCAGACGAAGGCGGCGAGAAACTATTCCACGAGCTTGAGCATCTTTTGAAAGAGCTGGATATAATTGAATTATAACTGCTGAACAATTGATTGAATTTCAGCGTTTATTTGCTCGGCTGTCTTGTAATGACCATTGCTGTAACATTCTATAACGTAAGACGAAGGCAATTTGCTAGCAATTGTACGATAAGCGACATCAACATGTTTTTGAAAATTACTGCTGCGCGACTCGAAAGTATCTGAAGTGTCTATACCTTGGCTGCGCTTAGCAATCCGTTTTTTACGCTCGTTCTCGTTATCAAGGGTCAAAATAATAATGAAATCCGGCTTCATGTAACGTTCGTCTGTAAAAAGTTTAGTAATTGCCATAATATGATCCGTATTAACTCCCTCGCCATAACCTTGATAGGCTAAAGTTGAAATATAGTTACGCGCCGAAATGACAACAGCGCCGCGATTTAAGGCTGGCGCAATTTTCTGCTGCCATAGTTCGCGGCGAGCAGCACTAAATAGTGCTAAGTTGATTTCAGGATCACGGACTAGAGTGCCGTTTTTGATTAGTGAGCGCAGATAGTAAGCAATGGGCGTAGTTTTGCCTGGGTCGTCGCTGCCAGGCTCCTCTACAATTATCACTTCCCGGCCTTGCTGGCGGCAGTAATCAGCTAGTAATTCAGCTTGGGTTGATTTGCCTGTACCGTCGTTACCTTCGATGACGATATAAGTACCGCTCATTACACAATCTCCGGCCTTTACAGTAATCCTTCGCTAAGACCAGCGACAGGTTGCGGTAATTCTACCGGCGAAGCATAAGCTCGCGGCAACAGCATCCACGGCCGCCAGGCAGCTTTAACAGCAGCAAGATCAGCGCTAATATTAGCTTGATAATTACCAGAAGCCTTGGCATATTCGGTAGCCACTGGTCCGGTAGCACTAAAAACAATTTGCGCTATACGGTAGCCAACTGGTAGCACGATGTACTCATTTTCGTTGAGATTATGAACCTCCATAGTCCAGCGGTTAATATAACCTGGATCACCCCAACCAGCGCAGTAGCAAGCCGAGATGCCGATACGTCCAGTAGTACTACGGGCTTGCATACTAGTAGTACCTGGCGGCAGAATGCCAATAAATTCATGAGTATGAGCCAGGATTCGCTCGTTTGGCCGCAAGACGATGACTGGATGATCGTCATTAATACCTTTGATGCTATCAATACTAGCGACACCTTGATCAGTAATTCGGCGGCGAACTTCGCGCCACGGCTTAGCGACCTTGTGTTCGCCAAAGTAACGCCGTACATCATTTTCATCAAACGGATTAAATAATTTACCCGCTCCCTGCCCGCCAGCTCTATAAAAATAATAGCCAAGCGTTACATCGACACTGCTACCATTGATACGCGCTGGCGCTGGGTCGCAAACTATATGACCATCTGCTAGTGCTGCTGCAATTTCTCTATCGCTATAAATGCTAGTTGGCTGCGATAATTCGGTCGAATCTGTTCTCATGTCTTTTCATTATACATTCACCGCTACCGCTTACACAACTAGCCTGTGATATGATTAAGTTGATGGAACACGATCATAAAAAGCAGTGCAACATAGTAGTCGCCTACGATCGCCGGCGCGGTATTGGCATTGACAACAAACTACCGTGGGGGTGCAGTTTGCCAGCAGATTTGCAGCATTTTCGCCAATTAACCACTGGCGGTACAGTAATTATGGGCCGCAAAACTTATGAATCTATCGGCCGTCCGCTACCGAATCGCCAAAATATCGTATTAACTCATACTAAGCTAGACGGCGTCGCAACAGCTAGCTCGCTAGAAAGCGCTCTGCAAATGGCAAGCAAAGATAAGATATACATCATTGGCGGCGCAACCGTTTACGCGGCCGCACTCAAATCAAATGTGGTAAGTAGAATATACGCTACAGAAGTCGACGCAGAACTTCCAGCGGATACATTTTTCCCCGAGCTTGACGATACTTGGCGTAAAACATCAGAAGAATCACATGCTGCTGATAATGCTAACATTTATCCTTATATATTTGCGATATATGAAAAGTAGCCTTGCCATGCAACAATATTTAGACTGAAATTGGCGCTTTGATGGCTGGCCATGGATTGTAGTTTTTTAACCTGAAATCATCAAGGTCATAATCATCGATTGATGGTTTTGGCGTGATATCGAGAGTTGGCAGCAGACGCGGTTGGCGCGTCAACTGAAGTTTTGCTTGCTCGAGATGATTCAAATACAAGTGAACATCGCCGCCCATCCAAACAAATTCACGCGGCCGCATATCAACCTGCTGTGCAATTATCATAGTCAATAATGCATAGCTAGCAATATTGAATGGGACGCCCAGAAATGTATCGCACGATCGCTGGTCAAGCCGACACGACAACCAGCGCCGCTGGTCGGAGTCATTGGAATCAGCGGGTGTGGTATAGAATTGAAATAACATATGGCATGGCGGCAAAGCCATGTTGCCTACTTCGGCAGGATTCCAAGCGGTAACGATTAGCCGCCGTGAGTCTGGACTAGCGCGTAGTTGATTAATAACGTTAGCAATCTGGTCAATATGTTCACCATTAGGTGCTGGCCATGCCCGCCACTGCGCGCCGTAAACTGGACCGAGATCGCCGTTCTCGTTAGCCCACTCGTCCCAGATATGAATTCCGCGTTCTTGCAGCCAGTGCACGTTGGTATCGCCACGCAAAAACCAAATCAACTCGCCGAAGATACCTTTGGTAAAGAGCTTTTTAGTAGTAAGCAACGGAAAGCCCTCGCGCAAATCAAAACGCATCATATGTCCGAAGATGCTGAGCGTACCAGTACCTGTCCGGTCATGCTTTTCGACGCCTTCTGCTAGAATACGGTCGAGTAAATCAAGATATTGTCTCATCACTGCCCTCCTTCTAAAAATAGAGCGAGATGCTAGGTCTCGCTCTGAAATTATATGGGTTTATTTTGCTTGATAATCAACTTTGATACCGGGGCCCATAGTGGTAGTGACGGCAACCGATTTAATGTAAACGCCCTTGATAGAGGATGGCTTCTGTGCCTGCAAGCTAGCAAAGAAGGTATTGGCATTTTCAAGCAATTTTTCAGCGCCGAAGCTAACCTTACCAACACTTAAATGGATAGCAGCCTGCTTGTCGACACGGTATTCTACCTTGCCAGCTTTAGCTTCTTCGGTAGCTTTGGCGACGTCGGTCGAGACGGTACCACTCTTCGGGTTCGGCATCAAGCCCTTCGGGCCGAGCAAACGAGCGTACTTACCGAGTTTTGGCATGTAAGCCGGCGTAGCGATTAAGACGTCAAAATCAAGCGTACCCTTGTCAAGAAGTTTGACGATAGCCTCATCACCAGCCAGATCAGCACCAGCTTTTTTGGCTTTGTCAGCATCAGTGTCAGCTGCGAAAACAGCTACTCGGACAGTCTTGCCGGTACCGTGAGGCAGGACTACGGTCGAACGAATATTTTGGTCGGCTTGACGCGGATCGACGCCTAAACGAACGTGAACTTCAACACTAGCGTCAAATTTGCTCGGATTGGTTTCGGTAGCAAGTTTGATAGCATCGGCAAGCGTGTAGGCTTTGTCTTTTTCAACTTTTTCGGCAGCCTGGCGGTAAGCTTTGCCGCGGCGTTCAATCAACGGACGAACCTTTGGCGCTGGACCTTTTTTGACAGCCGCTTCAGCCTCGCCCTGCGGCGTAGTGTCGCCAGCTTCTTTGCGAGCTTCTTTTTCAGCTTTAGCTTCGGCTTCTTCGATAGCTTTGGCGCTGCGCTTACCAGCTTTGGCAACTGTCGCTTCGCGGACTGAGTGCTTTTCAGCGGCAGCAATTGCCGTTTCAATCTCGGCTATAGTATTTTTTTCGCTGACGTCAAGCTTAAGCTCGGCAGCTTTTTCTAATAATTCGGCTTTTTTAGCCATCAGATATTTAATCCTTTCTGTGGTACAAGCGACTTGACGTCTCCCAACATTGATTTAATAAAACGTCTACGATTATACCAAAAAATAACTAGAAAGTCCACCTAATTTTCCAGAGGTAGTGTAGCATTACCACTATAAAATTATTGACCAAAATACTACGTTTTGCTATGATTGGTCTCATGTCCTGTGAAAATTAAGATTAAAACAATAATAAGCCAGGACATAAATCCACGAGTATTTGAAGTTTAGCCTATCCGTGGGGGTATTTAACCAAGGAGATAATTATGCGTTTATACGGGGTCTTGACGACAATCGGCGCCGCTGGTGCAATATGCTTAATAGCAACGCACCCAGCCTACGCCGAAACGAGTACGGGCCGCTCGCTACTACTCGCACAGCAAAATAAAAATAAATTAACAATCGCAAGGAGAACACCGCTGCTAGCTACCCAAAACAAGAAAGCCTTGCTAGCAAAAGCGGACGAAAAGCAAACCAGCGGAGTTGATGACGATAAAGCCAAAAAACTAACGTCTGCGCCAAAGGACAAATCTAACGAGACAAAACCAATTGAACAATCAACATATGCGATAGTAGCCGCAGGCGATAGCTTGGCATCAATTGCCGAAAAATACAATACAACTTGGATGCGCATCTTTGACGCCAACGAGTCGCTCGGTAACCCAAATGCTATTGATATAGGGCAGAAGCTACGAATTCCTAGCGCAGAAGAAACCCTGCCAGACCGCTTGTCAGCTATCGTTGCAGCGCAACAAGCAGCCGCCAGCTCTACGCTATCAGCTCGGACTTCTGCAGTTACTACGCGATCGTATAGCTCAAAGCCGATTAATTCGTCAAGCTACTACGTCGGCAACGGCATGTGGTGCACCGATTACGTTCACAGCCGTCGCCCAGACGTCGCTGTATACGGCAATGCTGGTTATGGTTGGATTTCCAGCGCTCAAGCTGCTGGTAAATCAACTGGTAGCGCCCCGCGCGCTGGAGCTGTCGCGGTGACAAACGGCCATGTTGCTTACGTCGAGTCGGTTAATAGCGATGGCAGCTATACTGTTTCAGAAATGGGTTGGAATTACCGCGCTGGCAATTACAACAAACGTACAGTAAGACCAGGTACATTCGGACAATTCATCTACTAAATAACTAGTGGAATTAGAAAAACCGCTACAACTACGCTAGCGGTTTTTTAATTTAGATATAGACAAATTACCCGCGTAAAGACTTATCCGCAGCCTCAACTAGTTCGCGCACAATCACCGCATAATCATCATACACACGAAAACCCGCAGCATAAGCATGGCCGCCACCGCCAAAATATCCAGCTATCTGCTCTGATACTGGCATATTACTGCGTAATTTCCCAGTTAATTTGCCGTCAGGGTAAGTTTTGATAGCGCAAGCCACTTCAACCCCCTCAACTAAACGCATTTCGTCAAGCACTAGAACGCTCGGATTATACTGATCGCTATATTTTTGGATCTCTTCCCACGGGATATGGATTATAGCTAATTTACCATCGAGCAAATATTCGATACGTTCAATTAAGCGGCCTTTATATGCCAAAATCTCTGGCGACTTTTTCATAAATTCGCGGCGTCGTTCTTCAATCACTGAATTGCTAGCGCCGAGCGCAGTTAATTCGCCAGCGACACGAAACGAGTCGGCTGTGGTATTTTGCGTTGTTAAGCCCAGACTATCGCTCATGATAGCAATCAGCATATTCTCCGCAGCTTGCGGATTAATTACCCAGCCAGCAGTATGCGCTAGATTGTAAATCAGTTCGCCAGCTGCAACTACTGGCTGGTTGACATGAGTAGCATCAAAAGTCAGCGTCGAATCAGTTGCGTGATGATCCAACACCACAACGGGATGCGTCTCAAGAAAATGACGCACACCTGGCATACTTAAACTTTTACTGATTAATAGTTCGGCATTAGTATCAACGATAATTGCTAAGTCGGCATTCGCGTCAAAATCGCTAGTTATTCGATCCCAGCCGTGAATGTAACGTAAGTATTTCGGTGTATCAACTGGACAGTGCAGCTGAACATTTTTGCCGAGGTCACTCAAAATTTCTTCCAAGGCTAGGCTGCTGCCGATACTGTCACCGTCAGGATTTTCCGCTTGGACTACAACAATTTTCTGCGCGTTATTGATAGCGTCAATGGCTTTGTCAAACATCACCTAATAGTATAGCAGCAATTAGCTAGCCTTGCATTCGAATTAGCCAGATAAACTCTGCATAGAAAGAGTAACTTTACGGCTTCTTATCAAGAATGATTAAGTGTTCAATATGCGGCGTACGCGGGAAAAAATTATAGCCGCGATGCCAGGCAATTTGGTAGCTTTGCTGGAGTAAGGCGACGTCGCGGGCTTGGGTAACGGGATTGCAGCTGAGATAAAGGATACGTGGCGGTAGTTTTTGCAACAATGTTGCAATAACGTCGGGATGCAAGCCGGCGCGCGGCGGGTCGACGATGACGATTTCCTTGCCTGTAATATAATTGAGTGCTTGTTCGCTGGGAGCGAGGACAGCGCGGGCGTCGGTGTGGTCAAGTTCGGCGATGTTGCGCTGCATTTCGCGGACAGCGTCGGCGTTGATTTCCACCAGCGTGACGTTACTGCCGCCAATAGTCAGACCGATAGTGCCGACGCCAGCGTAAAAATCGAGAATTGGCTGATCGGTAGCGAGCGGCACACCAGAAAAAATTTGGGCAACTTCACGTGGGTCCCGGATTATTTTCTGATGGTGCTCGAGTTGCCGACCCGAGTGTTGGCCAGTACAATCGCGCAGCACCCACTCCCGCATATCGCGCAGCGCCTGCTCGTAAACCGGGATGTTGACTTGGAAAAAGCCTTCGCAGGCGTAGCGGAATGGTATGCCAAGGATAGCGTCAATCAAGGTAGTGTTGCCGAAATGCGCCAAGCGCTCGGTGATGCGGCTGGCTGGCGAGCGCGGGTCGGAGTAGATGACTTCCCCGCCCTGAGCCGGTAGCGAGGCGGCCTCATCAGCGGTAATGATTTCGGACAAGCGATCCTTGATATACAGCTGCCACACGCAACTCCCCGACTGATCGCAGCGGATGAGCAAGGTTTTGAGCTGGCGAGCCGCGACGCGTTTATGGCGCAGTAAATCGCGGATCGCACGTGCCAAGTTGTTGATTTCTGGGCACGCTAAGCTTGTGCCATCAACGACAATCTTACCCTTGCTGCCGCGGCGGAAAAATGCTAAATCGAGCGTGTCAATAGACGACTCTTCACGGTCGCTATCCGCGTCTATCTCTTGGTTATTATCAGAAAATAATTCGGGACCCGAGACAAGCCCAGATTTTTTCTGAGATACCGCTCGGGATACTACCGATTCGCTATACCAGCTAAATTCAACTTTGTTGCGGTAACCATATGCAACATTGTCGCAATAAATGTCAACTGTCTCTGGTAATGCAATACCATGCAGCGTAAAGGCGTCGTCGATCAATTGCCTTTTGTACGCCTGTTCAATCTCGAGCGGCATGATTTGCCACGGGCTGGTCGGAAGGTAACTATCCGGGTCGCGCGGTTGGATGCGGTCGGGGTTTGGCGAGATTACTTCCTCGACGACCGCTTCGACGAGGTGCGACTTCTTTTTGGTAATGCGAACAGTGACGGTCTCGCCGGGCAATCCGCCCCATACGAAGCATTTGCGGCCATCGGCCAGTGTCCCTAGCGCTTGCCCGCCGCCAACGATTTTGTCAAGGTGAATAGTCTTGAGTGACTGTCTTTTCATCGTACTTATTATAACAAAATGAAAGATACTATTTGGTAGAGATCACGAAAGGCGTCTCCATAACAATAACGCATACCTTTCCAACGAACAAAATTATGACGCTAGCAACTTAACAGTGTGGCGAGCGATTTCGACACCTTCGTCTGTCGGTATGACAATTATCGGCTTACTGACTGCCGCTTGCGAGATGCTAGTGAACTCGGCCGGGTTAAGACATGATTTGTTACGATTGCCGTCAAGTATGAAGTCGAGGCATTCCAAGTGAGCAACGATGCGCCGGCGCAAATTCGCCGAACGTTCCCCTACCGTGCCAGTAAATACCAGCAAGTCGGCGCCGTTCATGGCGACCACCATGGCGCCGATAGCCTTATGGATACTGTGAATCAAAGTCATCAGCGCTAGATGAGCAATATGGTCGCCATTAGCTTCGCGATCAAGAATTTCACGAATATCGCTAGTTCCGCTGAGTCCGAGTAAGCCGCCCTTCTCATCAAGATAATGCTCAAACTGATCATCATCGAGACCAAGTTTAGTTTTGAGCGCCATAGCAGCAGTGTAATCGATAGAACCGGTACGCGTTGCCATAATTACCCCCTCTAGCGCCGAGTAACCCATGGTGTTGTCGATACTGCGCCCGTGAAAAACTGCACTCACCGACGAGCCGCTACCTAGATGACAGACGACGACCTTTGGTGGTAATTTGCCGCGGTTCCACAGCTCATTAACGGCAGACGAAACCGACAAACCATGATAACCAAAACGCTTAATCTCGAAGCGATCAGCGTCTTGCAGATTGATACCATAGTTCCAGGCGTAGCTCGGCTTGCGAGCGTGAAAAGCACTATCCGAAATTAGCGCCACCGGTACAGTCGGTAGCGACGAGCGCAGAGCCTCTAGCTCTTGCAGCGTACCGGAGACGTGAATCGGGTCAAGCGGCAAAATATCGCGTATATGCTGGACAACATCATCATCAACAAGCCTGTCTTTGAGAAAATAGTTGCTCGGTGCAACAATCCGCAGGCCGATCGCGCGAACATCGCTAGGACTTTCTAGTAAATGTTCGCGGTTAAAAATGCCATACAGATGTGCAGCCGACTGGGAAATGTCAGCAAAACCAAGCGGTACTTGCCGCGTATCGCCGCCAGTACGCAGCGTCGCGATTAATTCGCTGCCACTCTGCTCGATATGTAACGCGGCAACCTCTTTGAGCTTGTCGTCGACCAGCGCGTATTTGCGACTAGCGCTGCCTGGATTTGCGATTAGTAGTAATGACATTCCCCCACCCTTTTCTTTACGTTAATTTGTTTGCCCGTGCCAGGCTTCCTCTTTTGCCTCGTCTAGTCCGCGTGCTGCTGGCCACACCCAAGCATCAATTTCTGGCAAGTCAACGCCGTTAGCTTTTATGTAAGCAGTATTCTCGTCAATCCTACCTTGGTAAATCGAAGCTAAGTGCTCGGCCTCCTCAAACGGAACGACGCCATTGCGGCCCAGCTGGCGGAATGCAGCAATCGCCAAATCATAGCGGCTGGTTTCATTGCGAACATGCATATCAAACGGCGTGGTCGTCGACCCGATCTCTTTGTAACCGCGAATATCGAAGCGCGTCGAATCGACAGCATAGTTAAAGAGAATCGATTTGACTGTCTGCGGATAGCCATGGAAATTGAAGATAACTGGCTTGTCGTCAGTAAACACCTTGTCAAAGAACTTTTGGTCGGCAACGCGACGCAGCGTACCAAAGCCGACAGTAGTCAGACTCGAAACGTTAACGCAGCGAATTTTAGCGTTCGGGCAATGCGTTTTGACAATATCAATAGCTGCCATAGTTTCTTTGGTCGGATAATCGCCGCAAGCGGCCATAACTAGATCAGGATATTCATCGCTAGCAAAATCCCAAACCATCAGACCAGCATCGACCTGCTGGCGAGCGAGTTCTGGCGACAGCCAGCGCGGCTCGAGAGTCTTACCGGCCACCAGCGCGTTAATCTGGCGAACACTCGATAACATATGCTCTAAGCAAACTAGCGTGACATTACCGTCCGACGGGAAGTAAACATCACTGAAGTTACTCTGGCGGCGTAAAATATCGTCGATAAAGCCAGGGTTCTGATGGCTGAAGCCGTTATGATCTTGGCGCCAGCCGCTTGAGGTCAAGATATAGTTGATACTAGGTATAGTGCCGCGCCACTCGACGTTACGGCTTTGGGTGAGAAACTTAGCATACTGGTCAACCATGCTGCCGACGACTTGCAAAAATGCTTCGTAGCTAGCAAACATAGCGTGGCGGCCTGTTAGTATGTAGCCTTGCATCAAGCCCTGCATGTTGTGTTCGGATAACATTTCCATGACTCGGCCATCACGCGACAGATCCTTATCCCACTCCATGATCGGCCATTGCCAACTGCGGCTAGTAGCCTGGAATATCTCGTCAAGCTTGTTGGAATAAGTTTCGTCTGGACTCATGAAACGGAAGTTCTTACTCTCGGCGTTGAGACGAAAGACCTCGGTCAAGTAAGCGCCAGCCCGGCGCATACTGCTAGAGCCAATAGTGCCAGGGATTTCGGCATCTTCAGCGAACTGCTCGACATCTGGCAGCACCAGCGGCCGATAAACAGTTGCGCCGCCACGAGCATGCGGCGACATACCCAAGCGCTTCTCTAGCTGTTCAGGCAAGATATCCTTGACAAAATCACCAAAACCTGTCGCTTCGTTGAATAGCTCGTCAAACTTATAACTCTTGAGCCACTGGTTCAAGATTTTGAGCTGCTCGGGATCAGATTTCGCCTCGCTGAGCACTGTCTGGTGCGCCAGGCAATTACCTTCAATTTTGTTGCCTTCGACAAATTTCGGCCCAGTCCAACCCTTTAGCGTGCGCATGATAATCATCGGCATGCGCGGCGCTTCTGTGCTCGTACTAGCACGAATCTCAGCAACCAAATTGTGAGCCCACTCAAGCGCGTTTGCCATTTCATCGTGCGGATCGACGCCGTCTTTTGTAGCGTCAACAATGCGCGGCTCATAACCGTAGCCGCTAAAGAGCGTCATCAGTTCGTAATTACTCATTCGGCCAAAAACAGTCGGTGCCGAAATCTTATAACCGTTGAGGTGAAGGATCGGCAACACTACACCATCTTTGCGCGGGTTAAGCAACTTATTGAGATGCCAAGCACCAGCTGTCGGCCCAGTCTCAGCTTCACCATCACCAACCAAACAAGCTACCGTCAAATCAGGATTATCCATCGCTGCACCATAACTAGTGCTGAGCGCGTAACCAAGTTCACCGCCCTCGAGGATTACGCCCGGCGTCTCGGGATTAGAATGGCTCGGAAAACCGTACGGCCAGCTAAATTCGCGGCATAGTTTGCGAATACCATCCAGGTTAGTCTCCATCGATGGATCAAAATTAGCAAGCGTACCTTCCAAAAACAGATTAGCTTGCAGTGCCGGGAAGCCATGCCCCGGCCCCAGTACAAACATCATGTCCTTATTATGTTTCTTGGCCGAATAGCTGAGATGCGCATAAGCAAAGTTAATACCTGGCCCGCTTCCCCAGTGTCCGAGAATCCGCGATTTGATATCGTCAAAAGTTAATTCCTTTTTCAGCAGATGATTTTCTGCCAAAAATATTTGCCCCACCGTCAGATAGTCTGCCGCACGCAAATATTGCTTTATCGAGTGTTTTTCGTGTGCATTCATAACTTTATATTATAAAGGTTATGGTAAATATTGCCAACTGATTAGCCGCTTTTTCGTGGTAAAATCACATTATGAGACGCCAAGTCGCCACCCATTCGCAGCATTTTTTGCGTAATCCGCGCTTGATTGCCGAGCTGATAGGCCACAGCAACATACGCCGCGGCGATTTGGTAATAGATATCGGCGCTGGCAGCGGCGCCATTACGGCAGTGTTAGCACGCCGATGCCGGCAAGTTTTAGCATACGAAAACGAACCAGGTATTCTCAACAAACTACAGCAAAATATGCGCCGGCACAAAAACGTTAAAGTAATAGCGCAAGATTTTCTGCAAGCGAAATTACCAGATGAACCATACAAAGTTTTTGCTAATATTCCCTTTCACTTGAGCGCCGACATAGTACGCAAATTGACTAGCAACGACGAAATGCAAGCACCGCGATCAATTTGCCTGATCGTCCAAAAGCAATTCGCGCAAAAAATAGTACCGAGCGACCGGCACTTTACCTCTCAATTAGGCGCACAACTAGCTCCATGGTGGCAGACACGAATCCGCCGACCGCTACGCCGCACAGATTTCACACCGCCGCCAGCAGTCGATACCGTACTACTAGAGCTGAAGCCGCAGTCCGAGCCGCTCCTATCTACATTAGAACGCGACAAGTACCAAAGTTTCGTCGCGAAATGCTACGCCTCGCAAAAAGTCTTTGCTGCCGTACCGCGCGCCAAAGCCAGCATCAACCCTGAACGCAAACCGTCAGAATTGGATCCCGAGGAATGGGTGCGACTGTATTCTATGTCGTAATTTCCATATAGTTGATGAGCGTGGTATAATACTTGTTGCACGCTCGTTTATTAGTGGGTCGTCGCCAAGTGGTAAGGCACTGGGTTTTGGTCCCAGCATTCGCAGGTTCGAGTCCTGCCGACCCAGCCACATACAAGATTAAAACGGAACCGTCGCCAGAAATGGCGACTTCTTCGTTGAACTTTTGAAACCGAGAATAAAAAAACCAAAAATACCTTTTTGCTCCCCTTCAAATATTTAGCTCACTTTTTAGGTTTTACTTAAACCTATTTCAGCACTATCCTAGCACGCCATGCCTTATATCGCACGGTATACAAATAAAACAGATTTTTGATTTTCTGTTTTATCCTCGCTGATTTTTTAATTTTATAAAGATAAAAAATCTGTTTTATTTAAATGTATTCTTATGTCATATCCCACCTAACCCCAAAACATAATCCACTTGAATGCATGACAGCATTACTTTATGATTCAGCTGGAATTACCTCTGTTTTTCCTAGAAAATATTGTTCAATAAAATTCCAGCGATCCTCGTCGCTTATTAATTCGGTAAAGAATTTTTCCATAAGACGGCATGATTCTTTATGCTTATAGTCAACCAAACTAACAGTTTTACTTGTATATGATTTATTACGCACTATTTTTTCAATAGCACTAGGGCTGTTGACACGTATGAAGAATTCTGGATTATTACCAGCAGATATTTTTACGTCTGCAAGCTCCAGTATTTCTAAAAGCTGCGCTAATAAAAGATCCAGATTGCTCTTTAAGTCAGCACCTGTAAATCGTACAGTCTGTGTTGATTCTGGTGGCAGAGATCTATAAGCAGAGCCGACTATTCGTTTTATTCGTGTTTCATAAGTCATATTTTGAATATTCCATTTATCAGTCTGGCTGTTATATGTTGCAAATGGGCTTTGAATAAAATTACTAATGGGCACGCGATTTAGTATATGAATGATTGATTGTGCCAACATGTCGGCTATGTAGGGCTTTTTAATGGTAGTCTTTTCACGAATATGCTTTGCTAGTTCTTTGACAGTAAAATGCTTATTATTTTGACGAAGTTCATCAAGAATTTCCTGTAAACTATTCATAGTAGCAGTTAATCTACTATTTATTTCGCTAAAATTAACATCACCTCCATTGATTTGAATAATTGATCTTGCAACCAGCTTTTCGCCTACTTTGAAATTCTTGTCTAAATCGTTAGAAAAGAAATTGTGTTTGAAGCTGGCGAACGACATATCTTTGTACTTGCTCTCCCACAGTTTCTTAAAATCGAGTACAAAAGTATCACCAAGTGAATACATGGTCGTTGGTAGACCATCTCTTATAGTTTCTACTTTGCGAGGTAATTCAAGTCTCTTGAAGCACTGCCATACTCCAAACCGCTTCAGTGTGTCTACCATGTCATCATTTACCATGAAATAGCCATTAGTAAACATGCTTCTTGGCTTAAATATCAGTGGTATGTAATTAGATCGACTTTGTATTTCAAAATCTTTTTTAATGATAAGTAAGGCAGTTTTTAATTTTGCGTCAATTTCATGTGGCGGTACATCGTTAAAGATATATGAGAATTCCATAGGAGATACAAGGAAATTACGCTTATTCTTACGGCGGTAGATGTCAAAAATCTTTTCTAAAACGGCTATAATTTGCCAGTGTTTAATACTGGACATGCCGTATAACTGATTTATATAGCGGAAATCTTCTTTATAAAAATCTGTTGCCGCTACGCCAGTCATGCCATTTTTGCGAGCGGCACGACCGATCTCCTGTACATAATCAGCGATGTTGCCGGTTGGAGCAAAATGATACACATTCTTAATATCATCAATATCAATTCCCATACTAAATGCTTTTGTCGCTAGAATGATATTCTCTTCACCAGTTTTAATCTTTTCCAAAGTTTCATTTTTTTCACCCGCTGACATTCCGCCATAATACTTACCAACTTTAGTCTGGTCATCCATTTTTGCCATAAGATCAGTAATATGGCTAGTATATGGTACATAGACAAGAGTTTTATCTTTTGTTTTTTGTAATTTGTTTATTTCTTTGGCGGCAGTCTCAAGCTTTTCCTCTTTATAGGCGTGGTCTTTTGTGTGATGACGAATATCAAACACGATATCATCTCGCTTTACATTACCGATAAACTTTTCTGCAGTCATTTTTAGTGATTCAACAATATCGGAATACATATTGTCATCAC
>ERZ773214.1206-NODE-1206-length-15359-cov-8.451843_pt1 | contig 15359 bp, 24 predicted proteins | sample MGYA00511238_ERZ773214 | MGnify/ENA primary metagenome ERZ773214 (study PRJEB29015, sample SAMEA2738157) | human oral metagenome | biome: human oral; feature: human-associated habitat; material: saliva | place: China | collected 2259 ...
AAAATATTTTTATTAATTTTGTAGCATAAACAAATAAAGATATAAATTATGGTTAATCAAAAGTATTACATAAGCTTACTTTCTAATTGGGTACGTTCAGTTAGTAAAGAATATGGAATAAAAGAAAGTACATTTAATAATAGAAGTAAAAGTAGTATGTACTTTAGGTATGGAACTAATCAAACATTAAGGATTAGTGACCATATTCAATTTGCAAAAGGAACAAGAGATGTCGACATTAATATTTGTATTGTATTTCCAAAGAATACAAAAAACATTATTGTATCTATGGAGCATGATACTTATATCTATAAGAGTATTGCCGAGGTAAAAGAATTTTTGAAAACTACTTTTCGTTATTCTCTTTTATTTGAAGATCTTATGGTATATCCTACTGTTAAGAAAGCTAATAAAGAAGTAGCAGTTATTAGAGAAAAGCTAAATAATGTTCAAACCAAAAAAAGTGAGTATGCATCAGAAGCTAATAAATTAAAATTGCGAGTTAAAAAACTTGAAAAGTATAAAGAAGATACACAAAAAATTAGTAAGGAACAACAAGATAAAATATCTAAATATAAAGACCAAATTAGGTCTTATATTACAAATTTAACAGAATATAAGAAAATAATTAAAGAAAATAATGTTGTTCTTAATTCACATGAAGCTTTAAAAACAAAATGTAAAAATTATAAATTAAAAGTAAAAGAGTTGGAACAAGTTGTTTCTAATTTTAAAGAAAATATGCAGAATACTGGAACAGAATAAAAATTTAAAATAGGAAAATGCTATTAAATAAGCATTTTCCTACTTTTATATAAGTTTATCAGTAAACAATTTTAATTTTTATTATTATAATTAAATATGAAGATCGATATAACTTATGATAATAAATTTTTGGTATGTTAGTCTGAACAACCAGAAGAAAATACTATATTAAAGAATGCATTAACTCGTGAATTACAAGATGCATGGATATTAAAAAAATCTAAGCCTCATATAAACACTGAGAGATGTTTTATAAATTCTTATGGTATGGTACCAATTGGTTTATGGTTGGATGTTATTAATATTTGTAAAGAATTTAATATACCATTTGTATTATCAGAAAATACTATTAAATATATTTCTCAATTTGATTTAGATAAAGAAGGGTTTACAAATTATATTAAAACTACTTTTGAGAATAGTACTAAGCCTTCAAAGAATGCAAATGAACCCGGAACACCATTTGTACCACGTCCATATCAAATTGATGCTGCATATGCATTATTAAAGTATAGATTTGCATCTGGGGAAATTTCTACATCAGGCGGTAAAACTTTAATTTCATTTATGATATTCCGTTATCTTATTGATAAATGTAATATTAAGAAGATATTATATATTGTACCTTCTGTAGATTTAGCAAATCAATCATCTAATGATTATAATGAATATGAAACATATTTAATGGATAAAAACCAAACTGAATGGTCTACAGGAGTTTTACGGTCTGGATTAAAGAAAGCAGAAAAAGAAGCAATAGATAATTGTACCATATTATTTGGTACATTTCAATCATTATGTAAGAAGTCTTTGGAATTTTTTCAAGAGTTTGAAGCAGTTATGGTAGATGAAGCACACCATTTAGCCTCATCTAATTCTATGAAGAATATTATTAATAAATGTACTAATCTAAAATATGCTATATCTTTTACAGGTACATTTCCTCGTAAAGAAACTATAGGCTATTATAATATTCAATCTTATATTGGTCCTTTAGTATATAAGTTAAGTGCAAATGATTTAATCAATCAACAAAAATCTGCGACACCTATATATACAATATTTGAAATAATGGATTGGTGTGATAATGAAAATAAAGATTTATTATACCAAATGAGAAAGGCTAAACAACTTGCACAAAATAGAAATGATATTACATTTGGTGCTAAATTATTAAGGCAAGAAGCTGATTTTATTAATAGTGCATATATAAGAATGAAATATATTGGTGATATGGCTATTAAGATGGCAAAGAATACATTAATATTATTTGGTGATATTAAGGGTGGATATGGAAAACGTTTATATGAATATATAAAAGAAAATTCAGATAAGAACGTATATTATGTAGATGGTTATACGCCTAATAAGAATAGAGAATATTATAAGCAACAATGTGAAAATGATACAGAAGGAAAAACTGTATTAGTAGCATCCATCGGTACATTTGGTGAAGGTATAGATATAAAAAATATATGGTCTATATTCTTAGTTAATTCTGCTAAATCGGAAAGATTGGTTAGACAGATATGCGGTCGTGGTTTGCGTCAATATCCAGGCAAAGATAAAACTGTGTTATATGATTTTGTAGATGATTTAAGGGTTAAGAGAGATGATTCTTATGGTGATAATTATATGTGGAAACATTATAAGGAGAGACGAAAAATATATTTAGAATAGAAATTCCCTGTATATGAACAGAAAGTAAAATTTCAAAGAGAAAATTCATTAATGTAAAAAGAGAACTTTTATTGTTCTCTTTTTTAATTCTATTTTGGAAAATTAAATATGCTACAATCTGTCATATAGTTAATTTCAATTTTCCAACCATGCAAACCGTAAATTATTTCTACTTGCTTACGGTATTTTCCCATGACAGAAAATGGAATATTTACATTAGGTGTATCATTTTTTAAATGAGAAATAATATACTCCCTAACTGTTTGTAATACATCTGATGGAACCAAATCCATGTAGTATTGTAGAATTTCTTGCTTATTTACTAATAGATTTTCCATATTTCATTTTTATTTAAGTTATTTACTTATAGAATTTTTGGGAGCACAATTACTATTTTTAGTTAATTAAACTTTACATTTAAATTGAATTCCTTTTGGTTTCTCAAATATAGTTTTTCCATCAATCTCCTCATATTTTATAGAAATTGCATATAATGGAAATAAACATCTTAACTTTCTCATTAAAACATATAAATCAGCTTTTGAAAAACTAAAACCACATTTTAATGGTAAATGCTCAATATATATGTAAAAAACATTAAAGTCATCATTAATTTTTAGCAGTATAATTTTTAGTAATGCTTCAATATTAATTATTCCTTTAAATGTGTTATAAAAATCTTCATATGCGAGTTGGTCAAATGTTTTATATTTGACCAACTCTTCTTTATTTTTATTTCTTCTATATATAGTCATATAAATTAATTACTGAAACATTTGCCATAAAGACTCATGTGTAATAACACTTTCATAATTAGGATTTTCCCAGTACTTTGAACCTTGACCAAGAAATAATACATTTTCTAACTTTACATTCCGTACACCTATGATATTTTGCATAGATAAAGCTTCTTGTTTAGCAGATTCCTTATGAGGTGCAATATAACGGTTTATATCTGTAATTTCTTCCTCTATAGCAAGCTTTCCATCAAGAAATGTAAAAGACTTAACCTTTGTAGGTTTACGGCCACAGAGGAGACGTAAATAACGTTGTGTAGAGTCTTTCTTTTGAATAACGATATTCTTTAAACTTGTACTGATAGTTTCAGTATAAGTTTCTTTTTTAGGAAATGCAACTTCAAATTCATTATCATTAAAGGTTATACCTTCACGTTCACACTCACCTTTAACTGCATTATAGTAATCAATACCAGTGCATGCATTTCTATAAACAGTAAGTTTCATAATTCTATCAGTATACTTATTTTTCTCTTCTGATGTAACTTCATTACGAGCTTTATCTCGTGGGTTTACATTTACCTTTACTGGTGTATATGTAACGGCATATAACCCAAATGAACCTTTAGTGAAGTTCTCAGCAAAATCCTCTATTGTATTATATTTTGTAGTGAACATAATGTCTTATTTTTATAATTACTTTATTTCTTACTTATTCATTGATGCATAATGTTCAATGACCTCAATATATCGGTTATATGTTTCTCTAATAACCTTTTCACCAATAGGATTTTCACGAAGTGCATCACGTCTAATACACTCATTTACATCAGTAAGTAAACAAATATCCTTTAACTGAATTTCAGTATTAGGAAAGGTTCGTTTCAATCGGTTAATTGTTTTTTCATTGAGATTTGAAACATCATCAATGACTACAGAATAGCCCTTATCTAATGCTTCTTTAACCATAGAAAGTTGCATTTTAATCACAACGCTTTCAAAAGCATACGACCACTCTGTACATAACATAGCTCGTATATCATCGCGATTAATGCGAACTAACTTATTATCATATTTTACGAGGTTCTTTGCGAGTGTGGTCTTACCTGAACCTTGAATTCCTCTTACTAAAATAATTGTTGGTTTCATAAACTTTTATTTTTTAATTACTCTACAAAGTTAATCATTTAATTTGGAATATAAAAATATAATGAGAAGAAAATATAGTTAATTAGAAATATTTAGCGTAATTGAATTATGTTGAATTATATAAACTTTTTTATAATTTTTTTTATAACTATTAAAGTATTTAAATTTATTTCTGAAATGATTTCTTATAAGTTATATTCTCCATATGAAACAGTACCAGATATATTAACATATATTGATGGTAAAATATATTTGTGTAATAATCCTAAAAATTTATTATACCTATATAAGGGTACAATACATTGTGAAGATGTAGATTATCATAATAATGAACCTATTGAATGGGACGAATATACATATTGTACAGATAGAGAAACTTTATTAAAAGATTCATCTTATGTTATGGTAGATACAGAACCAACATTATATGAGGTTGATTATATAACAAAATCTGGTAAATTTAATGATATAACAAATATACATAAACCTATAATAATAAATGAAGATATATTAGCTAACTATATTATATATATACTTAAAAATGATAAGGATAGTATTAAAATAACAAAATAATTAAAATAAAAATGAACACCTTTAATTTTAAAAGTGTTCATTTCTTTAATATATAATAATTTAAAAATTAGAGATTGTTTTTAAACCATTGTTCTGTTAAATTAATATAGTCAAGATTATATCCTAATGGATTTGTTTCTACATTAGCTTGACGAGCAACATTCTTCTTATAATCAGAAACAAATTGTTCATTCATTCGTCGTTGTGCTTCTGCTTGTCGAAGTCCAGTTTTACGCCAGAATTCATCTACATCCTATTGTGTTTCAAGTATTACATATTTTGCAGATTCTTCAATAGCATTTTGAACTTCAAGCGGTGCTTTGCAATATAAATCCACATCTGTAGAAGATGCTAATCTTAACCAATTTTGTTGCATTCTCTTACTTTCCTTAATAGGAGTTGTCCATAATTCATTAATAGCTTCTACATTATAAATTGCATGCTCAACAATAAAATCAGCACATTTCTTCTTTTGATTTGGACGTAATGCAGCAAACTTAGCGAAGTTCTTATCAGATAATGATATTGCAAATGGATAACGACGTATAATAGATTCCTTAACAGATTCTGTTTTAATAACACTATTCATAATAGCATCGAGTTCTGCAATTTCTTCTTCAGCTTCTTTTTTTATACGGTCTTTTTTATTATCCATACTATCTACCTCTTCAGATGCACTATCTTCTTTATTATCTATTTCCTCTGGTTTTTCAACTGAATTATCATCAGTTTTATTTTCTTCTTTATCTTGTTTATTATTATCTTCAAATGCATCTTCATCAGATGTTTCTTCTGCTTGAATATCCAATATCAAACTTCTCTTTTCTGATTTATCTGAATTTTCTTCTGTATTGTTATCACCCTTTGCTTCATTACCATCTTTATCTTCACCTGTAACATCTAATATTAATGAACGCTTTTCTTCTTTATCCTCATCAGTTTCTGATATATCATCTTTCGAAGCATCTACTTTCTTAGTATCCTTTGGTGCATTATCTTCTTTTTTATCATCATCTGTTACTGTAAGAGGATTAGTATCTGCAGTAGGGAGTTCTACTTCTACATTATCTTCTTCTAATAATGGTTGAGATAACTCATTAATATTTGCAGTTTTATTCATATACTTATTTACATTTTCATCTATTTTTACATTTTCATCTATTAAATAAACTTCAGCATTAGGAGTATTTGTCAATACTCTATTCTTATTATTATTTTTCTTTGCTACTGAAATAGATTCATTAATAAATGATAAAGCATTATTTGATAAACCTTCATTCATTCTTTCAAGTCGAGCTTCTGCAAAACCGGGAGTACATACAATATCATATGTAAAGATTTGTGCGATTTCTACTTCATGTGTTCTTTCATCTACATCACCTGCTGCACGAGATGATACAAATAATGGATAACCTGCATCTACTAACTCTTTTGCTATCTTACCATTAGGCGTATCAAGAATTTCAAGTTTACCCATAACACAATGAGTTTTCTAATCATACCATAAATCAGTAATCTTGTGTGATGCTTCTTTTAATTGAATATCAAAACGTTTTTCTGGATGATCTAACTCTCCTAATAAACTACCTTGATTCTTAATGGTTTCACGTAAATAACCAAGATGTTTTAATACTTCATCTTCTGCATATATTCTTTTATTACGGTTAATTACAACATGACCTGGAACAGAACATTGTGTAAATACACCTTGAAATACATACTTCTCTGATGGAGAATTTTCAGAGCTCTCATTAAGCTTATGTAATGGTGTTACTGACTTAATAACACACATCTTCATATTATTTTTCTACATAAATTGTTTATGCCTTACAAACTATTTGATATATTTACTCTTATATTTAAAAAAGAAAATGTGAACCACTTTCTCAAGCAATTCACATTAAAATTTAATATCAATATTATAATTAATTTATTATGGAGAACTATTATTTTATTTATTATCTCAATTGATTAGGATCTGATGGAACATTATCAACCAACCATGTATCATGGAATTGAACAAATTCCTCAAGATCTGTAATCTTAAAATCAAATTTTACTCCTGCTGCAGCAATATTCATTCGTTCTCTATAAAGCTTAAGCATCTTATCTACATTTTCAAGTTTCTTCATATGACCATATAGTATTTCAAGAACTCCACTATATGTTACAGGGTTTGCATCATCCTCACGGATTTTACCTGTATTCTCATCATAATTTTCAAGTTCAGCCATGGCTCTTGCAGATTCTACACCAACTCCCGCTGGTTGTTGCATTGCATTATAAAGGAAGAACAATGTAGAGTAATCAATTTCAAATGCTTTATCAGGTGATGATTTTAACTCTTCTATATGCTTTGTAATTACCTTATCAAAGGTCAATACACCTTTCCATGCACCATTAACCCAATGGTTAGCTTGATTATTAAACTTTTTAAGGAATTCTGCATATGCTACACCTTTACCTGAATTAGCTGCACAAATTTCATACTTCTTATCAGTATATTCTGCAACCTTATCATTAAAGTCTTGTTTTGCTTTTTGAAGATCATCATCTGTTGCATCTTCATCATATACAGTAATCCACTTATCAAACTTCTCCTTCATTTCAGCTCTCATGTTATCACGAGCTTCTGCAATTACTTTAGGATCTACTTCATTAATATCACGATTCAAATCGATATTAACTGCTTCTTTATTATTCTTTTTCTTAGTCATTATTTTTGCAAAAATATTTTTTAATTAACTTTAATAATTATATAGAGTTTATATAAAAAAGTTTGAGTTTATTATCGATTTATTTTTGTAAACTGCTTATATTTTTTACGTGCGCATTCATTACATGTAATATATAAGTCTAAATCTTTATTATATAATTCATTAATATTCTTTATATTTGATGCATTAAAATATAACTATCCTGAATAATATACAGTATTTAAACCCTAATTCGGTAAACTATTATCCTATACAAAAATATTACGATATATTTTCTATTGCATTTGTTTATATAATTTCTTTTTATTTTATAGAATAGATAAAACTAAACTTACTCCAAAACCTATTAGAGTTATTAGTCCTAATGTACTAAGAATAAGAGTAGTTAAGAATTTCTTATTATCTATAATTAAAGGTGCATACTTCCATATAACCAAATATGTTCTACTCTCTCTTGGTGATGTAGTTTCAGAATCTTCTATATGATAGAATTCTGGAACATACATAAATTCTGCCCATGATAATTCATAACATAGATAATTTGTTATAGGTCTTACAATTTCTTGTAATTTATTCATTATATCTATATCTGAACCTGAAATTTGAAATTCTGTTGGCACATTAACAATTGTGGAAATATGACTACAATCTGGATCAAGTGATAGCTTATAAGTATTAAACTTACTCGCTAAATCACTTGCTTCTCTTTTAATTTCTTTTCTAAATTCTCGTTTATTTTTAATATCAATAAACAAGTTTTTTATATTTTTGAAAAATTTAAACATTCTACTTTAAATAGTATATTTTATTTTAAAAACTACCACATGCTTTTGCATTGTTGCAGTCGACATACAGACTGTAAAGATGCTTATACTTTGTTTTTATGCATGTATCAAGCTTTCTCTTAGCGTCGTACAAATAGTTTTTAACTGTTGACTCATTCATGTTAAGAGCAGCACTAATGTCCTTAATCTTTTTATTATCAATGAGCTTCATTTTAATTACAGTACGAGCTGTATCAGGTAGAGAATTAATCTCATGTACAGTTGCATTATATATCCTTGTAATTACATCTTCGGGAGTCAACATTTTAAGTTCCTCATCAGAGGTTTCAAAAATATCATCCTGTACATTATTAACTAATACAGAAGGTGTTGACAATGCACAATAATCTGCAATATCTGCCTCTACTGTAGGCATCTTTCTTTTTTCTGCTAACATTGTAAGACATTCATTCTTACAAATAGTCCACAACCAAGTAGAGAATGCAGCAACTTCAGGTTCATACTCGTCTATATGTTCGTATGCCCTGACAAAAGTTCTAATAACTATATCATCAGCATCATCAAAGGTCCTTACATATCCTAATGCAAACTTTCTCAATCCAAACCAGAATAATTCCTGTAACTTAGCCCAGTTCTTTTCAGTTCTATTATTTAAGAACTCGTTTACCACCTTTGCTGCTTTTTCAGCAGCTTTACTTTTAATGTTACTCATATCTTATTTTAATTATGTTCGTGTTATATTTACATTGCAAATGTATAAAAATAGTATGAAATAACAAAATATTTTCTGCTAAAAAATGTTAAATAATTATTTTACCTTAAATTATATATATGTTGAACGAACGGATTAATTAAATATTCTTGTACATTATAAGAAGTCCAGAGAGGATATTGATGTCGTTCATTCATAAACCCATATAACATGAATATTAAGATAGGTACATATTTAGTATCATTATCATATATTATCATTTGATATAAATCACCATATTCTGTAATATATTCACTATTGAATTTGGTTTTTCTAATAAGTGGTATATTACCTATTTCAGTTAATATATTATCAAGTTCTTTTTTTGATAATGTATATAATAATGATTCCCACCAATAACATATTCTATGGCATGGATTATCTAACCCATCCCATATAGTAATATCTAATACGGTTTTATCTGTATTATTAAGAATTAATTTATAACTATATGTACAATCATATCGTTGTCTATCTTCTTTTTCATTATCAAGATGAGTATCTAATAATTCTTTAAACTTTGGATTTATAAGCTTATAATTACGTATTTTATCTCCACAATTAAATGAAAATACAAAACCTTCAATATTTCCCAAATTCTTAAGAAATTCCAGGTGGGTGGTACTGGCCTCAAAATTTGAGCCGTTTTTCATCAAAAAATCGACGATTTCATTAGAAAACTGACCCAAAAACAATGCTTTTTTACAAGAAATACTCAATTTTTCAGCAAGTATTTCTAATGAAGCATATTCTATGTTTTTTTCATTATAATTAAATGCAGATAATAAAACGATACGATTATTACCGTCATTATCAATTAAATGTTCATTATTAATTAACTCAAAATTAATAATAGAATAATCTTGTAATATATCTTTATATTGTTCAGCAAATTTAATAGCATGATAATAACTGCCATTAATCAACTTTTCTATTTCAGATATTTCTTGTCCTATTGCATTTGGTCTATCTGAACGTTTATGATATGTTGTACATATAGTACCATCATTATGTTTTACATTATATACTTGAAATGCAGTTCCATCTTCTTTAATAGAAACTGTAACAGGTGATGATAATATACTTCTTATATCAAGACGTTTTGCATTTAATAATTTTGATATATTTTCCATTTTATAAAACTGTTGCACAGCCAGAAAATTCTGATTGTAAAATTTTTAGTCGTTCTTTATTTACAGTAGTTCCCATTAAATTATCTTTTATATTAAGATAATATAAATCTTGTGGTGTATATTTAATTAGTAAATATGTATTAACGGTATACTTTGCTAAATAATTATTATAATCTTCTACATCTTGTAAAGTTTTTAATTTCTCTTTAATTTCATTAATAATATTTGTATATTGATTATCTGTTAAGTTAATTAGAGGAATTTTTTGTAAAAACATGTTTTCAATTAATTTAGATGTAGGTGTATATTTACAATTATTTAAAGTCCTATTTAGAAACAATTTAACTACATCATTTTGACTTTGTCCTATAGGAGTTAAAGTATATATAGGCTGAGGTTTATTTATAAAATATGCTATTAACTTGTCGTACCACTTTAAATATTGAGTATCTACTTTATATTCCAAATAAACTGTAATAGTTTCTTTAGGGTTTACAATAATTGGCATATTTGGATTTCCAAATATACGTTTATATAGATATAATTTTATTTTTCTAAACATATTTTAAATGTAAAATGACAACTTACTTTTTATAGTGGCAAGTTGTCATTTTGTTTAAATATATTTTATATATTTTTAATTTACAGGATCTTCATTATTATCAATTAATGTCCATAATTCGTGTTGTTTTCCTTTTTCAATAAGCGACATTATAGGTCTAACATATTTAAATTCTGCACTGCTTAGAAAACTAATAATAATATTCATTTCTTCTACAGGCATACTATCTTTAGTACTTTCAACATATTCCACAAGGTCTATTAATTTAATTGTTGAACCTTGATTATTAGTGAGAGATGTAGCATATTTCATATTACCTGTACATATATAAAATAACTCCATAAATTTAGGTGTTACTTTAAGTCGTTGACGATAATCTTTAGTTTCAGGTTTAGGCATTTCAGAATCATCTTCATATATAATTTCTTCATTAAATGAATCTGATTTATTTTCATCCTTTGTATCTTCTGTTACTGTATTATTAGTTTCATCATTAACTACAGTATTATCTATTTCTTCTGTTTTATTACTCATTTCTTTTATTTAATTATTTTTATATAGATGGTAAATTTGGCATTTTTGGCATGCTTATATTACTTATCGGATTATTAGTCATATTACGATTCATATTACTTTGCATATTTGCCATATCCATTTCCATCTGTTCATTATCCTTCTTAGCTTGTTTATTCTTTTCTTCTATTTCTTTTTGGTATATATCAAATAAATCACATACTTCATAGAATGCAAATTCATGTAATAAACCTATGTCAGTGAAATGACATTCTTTTACCATATAATATATTATCTATAAAATCTCCGAATACCATACCTTAAATGTAGGTAATGGATTCAGGATTTCATGAAAATATATAAACATACTATTAATATGATGTTTATTTTTATAACATGTATACCAAATTTGAAAAACTGGATCAATTTTAGAAGTCTATATCAATGTGTTCCATAAAGATACTCTTGATTCCTCCACGAAATTCAAGCGGTGCTTGTCGCAACGTACCTCCATCATCTGTATAATTAAGAACTGGAACTATAGCACTTTCAATAGTAGAACGAACTTTTGTCATTAATGCCCATTCATAAGAAGTCCATTCTGTCGTCATATCTACTAATTGATAATAATAATCATTATTCAAGAAACGATAATCACTAATAAGGAATGCTGCAATATTAATAAAATCTTGGTCAAAACCTTCTCGTCGTTGTTGACGTGTATACATATAATCTTTTAACCACTTAATAGTACCAACTGAAGGCATATATATATCCATCATTCCAGATTTATAATATGATGATTTAACAGGGAATGAGAAACAACGTTTTTCAGCATTATAATATTTCATAAACTTATCACTAAGTTTTAAGAAATCTACATTATCTTTCTTAACAGTAACTTCATCTTTCTCATTAATAACTACCTTTAAATCATTCTTTCCAGCAGGGAAAGTAAAGTCATGTATTGCAAGAATAATATAAAATCTATCAATATCAATAAGATCTTTATATGTTGCATATCTACCTTCTTCTTGTGGAAATGATACATAACAGCAGCTCTCTAAAATATTATTCAAAGCAGTATCAATACTTTGTGGATCTGTTTCATCTGTAGATGACCAATGTTTAATATCTGCAAGAGTTGCAGCCTTAATATTAATACGAGTTCCAACTGGATAATATAAACCTTTCGTTGGAAGATCTTCTACCTTAATTGGTAAAAATCCATGTCCGGCAGTTCTATTAAATTCCTGTAATTGTTTTACACGATCTGCATGTTCTTCTTCATTAGTATACTCATTCAATGCAGTTGCTTTTGCCGTTGCATCAGCACGTAATTTATCTATAAGTTCATCATTACCTACAGAATCTAATTGCATATCTGATAAGTTCTATGCTTTAGGCTCTTCTATTTGATCTGCATAATTAGCAAGATCTTTTTCGTTATTCTTATTATCTTTCATTTACTGATTATATAATCTTTCTTATTATTATAAAAATATTTTGGAAAATAGTTTATAAATTTATGTAAATTTAATTAAACATTATAGCTCACAATTTGGTTGTAAATAGGGCCATAATTTCTAATATCATCTATAACATAATTATAATAGGCTTTAAGCACATCAGGGTTTAATTTATTTTTATAATAATATGTATAAGATTTATAATTTTCCATAATATTAGCTATATTACCAGAAAAAATACTTGCTAAAACAATACGTATATAAAATTTATCAAGTTTATCAAGAGTTATTTTCGCAGTTAATTTGTTTATAGTTTCACTTAATCTCTCTGTATTATTATATAGAATATTTCTACACATTAACTTAACCTCTGCACTCGTGATTTTAAATTTAGTGTGTTTCATGGTAGTTAAGGTATTTTTATCATTAAATTTACACAATTTAACTTTATCTAAATATGTGAATAACAATGCAGTATCAATACTATTCACAGGTAATGGACTAAGTAATACATAACCACTATCTGGTAACATATAAGTTTGTGCATAATTAATAAAATCTTTTATAATATCATTATCAATACGATTTATATTTAAAGTACTTTTATCTATTACAATATTACCAAAATTATAATACTCTAAATTATTTTTATCTATATCTGTGGTCAGTCCCATATTATCAGTTAAAATAGATATATCTTTGTACCCATTTTTAACCATACCTATTATAAAGCATACTGTACTATAAGAAATATTTAATGTTGTTAATCCATTTATATCTGAAGTGTATGTAGTAATATAATACTGATTTATTATACGGATTTTACATTTAAATGAGAATACTAACAGCTTTTTTATATTCTCTAAAATCTAACTAATTAACTTAGTAATTTCCATTGAATCTTTAATAGAACCACAATCAATATAATCAATATATATGGTATCATCTTCTTCTATTATAAATCTTGTCCTTAAATGTTGGTATTCACTATAAAGTAATGTGGTGTTAACTACTATAATTCGTTTATCTTCAGAAACAGTAAATTTAGAATATTTATAATTTTGTGAAGATTCAAATGTACTTTTAATAACATTAATAATATTATCAGTTGAAAGTTTATTACTAATATTACTGATAATATCATTATTATTAGTGCTATCAAGAACACTATTAAAATCAAATCCTTCTTTTATATAATTCATAAGTTTTTTAATTATTTTACATATATTATATCCTATATACTATTCTAATAATGATTTCCAAATCTATCATATATATCGAATATAAATGTATGCTTACCTTTATGTATTAATTTTTCTATAGTATACACATTAAATACTTCATTTAATAATGTACGATGATTATATGTATTAATATTATCCATATTAGCATTTGTCATATCCATTATCTATTCAACATAATGTCTAATTCTGCAATATGATATATTAGTATAATCTCCTAATTTATTTATGTCATTATTAATATCAAAAAGTTTAGACTTATAATGATTCATTAATGGATGTACTAAAACTTCAATACCTACAGTAACTGTTATGGTTTCATCATGTAACTCCATTAACTTATTATCTATTAATGTATTATCTATAGAATTTAATAAATGATTTTCATCTAATTCCACACCAATATGAGTTTTTATGAAATCTTCTATAGAACTTAATAAAACTTTATTCTATATATTATGTGTTACAAGATATGGCTTATACAAAATATCATCAGTATATTGTTCTATAGGAAATAATGTATTATTATATTTTATAGTCATCATTTCAGTGTTTATATGTTCTTTAGATTTACTATAAAATATAGGGTTTTCCTATAAAGGAACTATATATTCCTATAATGCTTGCTATGGAACATTCATAGTATATCTTACACCATTTAACTATAACATATCGTAATTTGTTAATTCTTCATTGGACATGTTAGTTATATCTTGTAATAATGGTAATATTCCATCTATAGTAATAACTATATTATCATCATTATTAGTTGTATTAGTTGCATCTTCTATTGAAATAATTCTAAATACAGATTCCATTATTTTATTATGTTTACATATCTTCGCAATATTACCATTATAGTCATTTACATTATCTACATTAATTCTAACTTTTATTAACATTCCTTTTTCTAAAATACTTGTAACCATATCATATTTTCCTTTGTTCTATAACATAAAACTTGTAGTTTTATTAGTAATATCTATATTAATACTTGACATTTTTATATCAGCAGTTAAATTATTATTATATATTACTGTATCAGCATTTATAATTTTTTTATTATTTAAAATATGAAAATAATTATTATAATAAGAACTTGCCGATATATATTCATCATCCCCAATTTTTTTATAAACTAAACATGTATTATTAGTAAATCTTTCAGGTTTAATGCAAGGAATAAATGAAATATAAGTATCATCTGTTATTTCTGGTTTATTATATCCATCTAATTCAATATCTAATGTATGTTTCTACCTATCATGGTTAACTGAATATAAT
>ERZ773214.1207-NODE-1207-length-15350-cov-3.134619_pt1 | contig 15350 bp, 9 predicted proteins | sample MGYA00511238_ERZ773214 | MGnify/ENA primary metagenome ERZ773214 (study PRJEB29015, sample SAMEA2738157) | human oral metagenome | biome: human oral; feature: human-associated habitat; material: saliva | place: China | collected 2259 ...
TGATCGGCATTGCGTCGAGCGGTGTTCACTCGAACGGCTTCTCTCTGGTCCGCAACATCTTTGAGATGAGCAAGGAAAATTTGACGCGCTTCTATCCGGAACTCGGCGCCCCCCTCGGCGAAGTGCTGCTCGCACCGACCCGCATCTACGTGAAGGCGTTAAAGAGCGCGAAGGAGGCTGGCGTCCGCATTCACGCCTGCAGCCATATCACGGGCGGCGGTTTCTACGAGAATGTGCCGCGCATGCTGAAAGACGGCGTCCGCGCGGAAATCCGGAAGGACTCCTATGAGGTTCCGGCCATTTTCCGCCTGATGGCAGAGAAGGGCGAAGTCAGCGAACACGTCATGTACAACACCTTTAACATGGGGGTCGGCATGGTGGTCGCGGTCGATCCGGCCGATGTCGAGAAGACCATCGAGGCCTTCCGGGCAGCGGGCGAAAATAGCTTTGTGATCGGCGAATGCAAGGCGGGCGAAAAGGGCGTCGACTTATGCTGAGAGTCGGCGTGCTGGTGAGCGGCGGCGGGACCAACCTGCAGGCCATCCTCGATGCCGAGAAGAGCGGTGTCATTCGGCATGCGAAGGTGGTCTATGTGCTCTCGAACAATGCCTCTGCCTACGCGCTGACGCGTGCGGCTTCGGCAGGCATTGCGAACGAGTGCATCTCGCCTTCTTCGTTCGAGACGCGCGAGGACTTTCACCGTGCCCTGCTCGCGGCAATCGAGCGGGAGCAGCTGGATTTAATTGTGCTTGCGGGCTATCTCGTGAAGCTGCCGGATGAGATGATACAGCGCTACCGCGGCAGAATTATGAACATTCATCCCTCGCTGATTCCGAGTTTCTGCGGCAAGGGAGCATACGGCCTAAAGGTACATGAACAGGCCCTCAGCCGCGGCGTCAAGGTGACGGGGGCAACCGTGCATCTGGTGGACGAGGGCCTCGACGAGGGCCCCATACTCCTACAGAAGGCGGTGGAAGTGAAGCCGGACGACACGCCCGAGACCTTGCAGCGGCGCGTCATGGAAGAGGCAGAGTGGGTACTGCTGCCGCGCGCCATAGAGGACTATGCGCGCGCAGCCGCGGAGAGAGAGGAAAGAGCATGAGAGTACTGGTGGTCGGCGGCGGCGGCAGAGAACACGCGATTTGCCGGAAGTTGCGGGAGAGCGAGAAACTTACCGAGCTCTACTGCGCACCCGGCAATGCGGGCATTGCGGAAGTCGCGGAACTCGTGCCGATCGGCGCGATGGATTTTGAAAAGATACGGGACTTCGCGCTGGAAAAGAGAATAGAACTTGTCGTCATCGGTATGGACGACCCGTTGATCGGCGGCCTCGCGGACTTTCTGGAAGAGGCGGGCCTCAAGGTCTTCGGCCCGAAGAAAAACGCGGCCGTGCTCGAGGGCTCCAAGGCCTTCGCGAAGGAACTCATGAAGAAGTACGAGATTCCCACGGCGGCCTATGAGAGCTTTACGGACTACGAGGCGGCAAAGCGCTATCTCGAGACTTGCAAGATTCCGGTGGTGTTGAAGGCGGACGGTCCGGCACTCGGCAAGGGCGTTTTGATTTGCGAGACCCGCGAGGCGGCCGAAGAGGGCCTTCGGGACATGATGCTCGAGCGGAAGTTCGGCGCTTCCGGCGACAAGGTGGTCATAGAGGAGTTCATGACGGGCAGAGAGGTCTCTGTGCTCTCTTTTGTGGACGGAAAGACCATACGCATCATGGCGAGTGCGCAGGACCACAAGAGAGCCGAGGACGGCGACAAGGGCCTCAATACGGGCGGCATGGGCAACTATTCCCCGAGCCCCTATTACACGGACGAGGTCGCGCGTTTTTGCGAGGAGAAGATTTACAGCCGCACGGTAGAGGCAATGGCTGCGGAGGGCAGACCCTTTCAAGGTATTATTTTCTTCGGACTCATGCTGACCCCGGACGGCCCCCGTGTGCTCGAGTACAATGTGCGCTTCGGCGACCCGGAGGCACAGGTGGTTCTGCCGCGCATGGAGAACGACCTCCTCGAGGTCATGCTCGCCTGCGTCGAGGGCAGACTCGATGAAATCGAACTCAAGTTCTGCGACAAGGCCTGCGTCACGGTTGTGCTTGCGAGCAAGGGCTATCCCGTGAAGTACGAGAAGGGCTTCCCGATTTCCGGGCTCGAGAGCCTGAAGGGCGAAGCGGATGTGTACTGCTATCACGCGGGCACTCGCTTCGACGAGGCAGGGCGCATTGTCACAAACGGCGGCAGAGTGCTCGATGTGACCGCACTCGGACAGACGATACGCGAGGCGCGCGAGAGAGCCTACGCAGCCGCAGAGAAGATTTCGTTTGAAAATAAGTATGCGCGGACGGATATTGCCCTTGCGGGTGTTGCCGCGGAAGAAGCAAGAGAGCGTTAAGTAAGAATACGGATGATAAAAAGCCAAATCGCATCACCTAGTTGCGGTTTGGCTTTTGTGCTTCGTTCAAGGAGGAGGCGGTATGAACCACGATCAGCGGAAGTATCTTAGTTTACTTGCGGAAAAGTTCCCGACACGCCAGGCTGTTTGCACCGAGATCATCAACCTTGCGGCGATTATGAATCTCCCGAAGGGCACCGAGCACTTCATGAGCGACATTCACGGCGAGTACGAGGCCTTTCTGCACATCATGAACAACTGCTCGGGCGTCATACGGGAGAAGATTGAGCTGCTCTTTGCGGACAGCTTAAGCGATACCGAGCAGAGAGACTTAAGAACCCTCATCTATTATCCGAAAGAGAAATTGAGATGCCTGCACAGCGAGGGAAAAATTTCTCCGCAGTGGTATCGCAAGGTACTGCGGCAGATGATAGAGATAGCCCGTCTGCTCTCTTCGAAGTACACGCGTTCCAAGGTGAGAAAGGCCATGCCGCGCGAGTTCGGCTACATCATAGACGAGCTTTTGCACGCTCTGCCGGACGAGGACGGCAATCAGCTTGCCTACCATGAGCGCATACTCGACACGATTGTCGGCATCCAGAACGGCGACGAATTCATCATTGCGCTTTCGGCGCTCATTAAACGGCTCGCGGTGGATCACCTGCACATTGTCGGCGATCTCTTTGACCGCGGCGCGGACGCCGATAAAATCATAGAGTTGCTCATGGACTACCACTCGCTCGACATCCAGTGGGGCAACCACGATGTGCTCTGGATGGGCGCGGCTGCGGGCAATGAGGCCTGCATCGCGAACGTGGTGCGAAACAACGTGCGCTACAACAACATCCGCATCCTGGAGAGCGGCTACGGCGTCTCCCTGCGCCCCCTCCAGCTCTTTGCCGAGAAGTACTACGAGGGAACCCCGGCGAAGGCCATGGTGAAGGCCATTAACGTGATGATGTTCAAGGCCGAGGGCGAATTGATACGCCGCCATCCGGAGTTCGAGATGCAGGACAGACTCCTGCTCGACAAGGTAAATCCCGAAAAGGGGACGGTCACGATAGACGGCACGGAGTACGCGATGAACACCATGGAATTCCCGACCGTCGACTGGAGCGATCCCTACCGGATGACGCCGGAAGAGCGGGAAGTCATGGACGACTTAAAGCGCTCGTTCTGCCAGAGCCCGCAGCTTCGGCGCCACATCGAATTTCTCTATGCGGTCGGCAGCGTCTACCTCAAAATGAACGATAACCTCCTGTTCCACGGCTGCGTGCCGCTGACCGAGGACGGGCAGATGGAGGAGGTCAATTTCTTCGGGCAGTTCATGCGGGGCAAGAGCTACTTTGAATTTTGCGAAAAAGCGGCGCGCCTCGCCTTTAATACCTGCGAAGCGCGCTATGTGGACTTTATGTTTTATCTCTGGGGCGGCCCGAAATCGCCCATGTGCGGCCGCGTCGTAAAGACCTTTGAGCGGAGTTACCTGGACGACAAGGCGAGTTGGAAGGAGCCGCAGGACCCCTACTATCTCTACCTCGACTCCGAGGCCACCAGCCGCATGATACTGCGGGAGTTCGGCTTAAAGTCCGACCTCTCCCACATCATCAACGGGCACACGCCGGTCCATGTCTCGGACGGCGAAATCCCGATCAAGGCGGGCGGCAAACTCATCGTGATCGACGGCGGTTTTTCGCGCGCCTATCATAAGACCACGGGCATTGCGGGCTACACCCTGATTTACAACTCCCACGGCATGCGCATCAAGAGCCACATGCCCTTTGAGTCGGTGGAACGCGTGCTCAGCGAGAACATCGACATTGAGTCTCGCGCGAACCAGTTTGAGATTGAGCCCTACCGCGTGATGGTCGGAGACAGCGACATCGGCAAGCGGCTTGCGGCGCAGATCGAAGATCTGAACGAACTGCTCACCGCCTACCGGGACGGCGTGATTCCGGAGGGAGTCGAATAAATGCTCAGAGCTCGCCGCGGCGAAAGCGCTGCATGAGCTCGTTTGCGACGCTCGCCGAGCTCGGATTGTCGGGAATTTCTTCCCGCGGCACAAAGGAAGCCTCGCAGAGCTCGCGCTCATCGAGCCGTATGCGGTCGGAGCCGTCGAGCTCCGCCGTATAGGCGAGCATCAGCGAGTCGGAGAAAGACCAGGGCTGTGCGGCATAGGGACGTATGTTCTTGACCTTGAGTCCGGTCTCCTCCATGACCTCGCGCGCAACCGCCTGTTCCGGGGTTTCCCCGACTTCCACAAAGCCTGCAACCAACGCCTTCCGGCGATAGTCGGAGGCGTTTTTTGCGTAGCGGGTCAGGAGAAGGCGGTCGCCGTTTTTTACCGCGACAATGACCGCGGGGCTTATCTTCGGGTACTCGATGAGGCCGCAGTGCTTGCAGCACATGGCGCGCTCCTCTTCGGCGTGCGTCATTTTTTCGCCGCAGCGCCCGCAGAACTTCCGCTGGTCGTAAAAGCGGTACAGCTGCGTGGAAGTAATGGCCGCAAAGGCAAAGTGCTGCGGCTTTAAGTCGCGGAGCTCCGTGGGCCCGAGAAAGCGATAGCCTTCGCCGAGTTTTCCGGCGGGAAGCGCCGAGGGCAGCAGGAGAAAATAGTAGTCCCGATCGATTGCAAAGAGATAGCGTGCCTTCTGACAGAGGGACTTGAAGGGCAGAGCCTCCGTCTCAAAATCCGAAAATCGCGGGAGTGTAAAGGCGCCGTCGCGCTCCGCAAAGAGCACGCCCTCCCGCGAGACCAAAAGAAGGAAAGAACGCCGCTCGGGCGTTCTCTCCGGGTGATAGCTCACATCGTAGCGATGCGGCAGTATATCCTGAATCATGCTTGTTCCGTTGCTCCTGTCTGATACCGCTCCAGTAAGCTGTTTTTGAGATTCCAGAGTTTGCGTGAGAGGTCCACGTAGGTCTGGTGCGGGTACTCAAAGCGCTTCGATTCCTCCCAAAGGGTGTTCAACTCCCGGCGGCAAATGTTCTGAATCTCTTTGACCGACGGAGACTCGTAGACGCAGTCACCCTTTCGGAATACGGGAACCAGGAGCTCCCGCATTGAATAGGAACCGCCGGGCAAGAGGGTCTTTTTCCAGGTCTCAATCGGGTCGAAGAGGAGGAGCGGATCCTTCGAAGAGAATTCCTCGTCCGCGAGCGCAATGAGATCTGCGATTATCATGCCCTCTAAGTCATAGATGCGGTATATCTTCTTGTCGCCGGGGTTCGTGATTTTTTCGGCGTTTTCGGAAATCTTGATCTTCGGCTCGAAGCGCTGTTCCGGCTCATTCCAGATGGCCGCGAGCTTGTAGACACCGCCGAAGGCCGGGCAATCCTTCGAGGTAATCAGGTTGGTGCCGACACCCCAGGAATTGATGGTTGCGCCCTGCGCCTTCAGAGAGCCGATTAAGCCCTCGTCGAGGTCATTGGATGCGGAGATGATGGCATCGGTAAAACCCTCGGCATCGAGCGCTGCCTTGACCTTCTTTGAGAGGTAGGCTAAGTCGCCCGAGTCCATGCGTATGCCGTAGCGCTTCGGATGTATGCCCTGTTCGCGCAGTTCCTTGAAGACCTGAATGGCATGCGGCAAACCGCTGTCCAGCGTGTCGTAGGTGTCGATTAAGAGAATGCAGGCATCCGGGTAGAGCTTCGCATAGGCGCGGAAGGCACTCAGCTCATCCGGGAAGCTCATAATCCAGGAGTGCGCGTGGGTGCCGCTCACGGGAACATGGAACATTTGTCCGCAGAGCACATTGGAAGTGCCAACGCAACCCGCGATAATCGCGGCGCGCGCGCCGTAAATCGCGGCATCCGGTCCCTGTGCCCGGCGGCAGCCGAATTCCATCACGCCGTCGCCCTGTGCGGCGCGCACAATGCGCGCGGTCTTGGTCGCAATGAGGCTCTGGTGGTTGATGATGTTCAGAAGCGCGGTTTCAATGAGCTGTGCCTGCATAATCGGCGCAATCACCTTGACCAGAGGTTCGCGCGGGAAAATAACCGTGCCCTCCGGAATCGCGTAGATATCACCGGTAAAGCGGAAGTCCCTGAGATACGCGAGGAAGGCGGGCTTAAAGATGCCGAGACTCTTCAGATAGTCAATCTCGTCTTCCGTGAAGTGCAGGTTTTTGACATAGTCAATCAGCTGCTCCAGACCGGCGCAAATCGCGTAGCCGTTGCCCTCCGGATTGTTGCGGTAAAACATGTCGAAGATGACAGTCTGGTTGACATCCTCATTTTCAAAATAGCCCTGCATCATCGTGAGTTCGTACAGGTCTGTCAGTAGGGTCAGATTTCGCATTTTTCTCTGTTCGCCGCGTTATGCCTGTTTCTTGCCCTGGTTCGCGACTGCCTCCATTTTTTTCTTGAGTGCTTCCTGGTCGCCGAGATAGTAGTGGCGAATGGGCTTGAAGGAATCGTCGAACTCATAGACGAGCGGCGTTCCGGTCGGAATGTTGACGCCGATGATATCCTCTTCGGAAATGTTGTCAAAGTACTTGACCAGTGCGCGGAGAGAGTTGCCGTGCGCCGCAATGATGACGCGCTTGCCGGCCTCCATCTCGGGGCGGATCACTTCGTTGAAATAGGGGACGGCTCTCTCAATCGTGGTCTCCAAGCTCTCGCAGTCGGGGAGCAGCGCCGGGTCCACATCCCGGTAAGCCGGGTTTTTCTTTGCGCTTCTCGGGTCGGAAGGATCCAGTACCGGCGGCTTAATCGAGAAGGAGCGCCGCCAAATCTTGACCTGTTCCTCACCGTACTTTTCCGCGGTCTCGGACTTGTTGAGACCCTGGAGGGCACCGTAGTGGCGCTCGTTTAACTTCCAGCTCTTTACGACCTCGAGCCAGTCGCGGTCCATCTCATCCAAAATGTGGTTCAGCGTGTGGATTGCGCGCTTTAAGTAGGAAGTAAAGCAGATGTCGAAATCATAGCCCTCGGCCTTTAAGAGCTGACCCGCAGCTTTTGCCTCCTCGTGGCCCTTCTCCGAGAGATCCACGTCCATCCAGCCGGTGAAAAGGTTCTGCTTGTTCCATTCGCTTTCGCCGTGCCGTACCAATACGAGTTTCATCATCGCAATCGCTCCTTTCGTAAGCCCTGAGATTACTAGAGACTTTTGTTTCAGGCTTGAGAGCATGATAGCACAAACCGCAGGTCTTTTCCACGGAAGACGGCAAATGCGGGGACAGCGGATTGAGTTTTTAAGACGCTTTTGTTAAAATTAGCCATTATGACAAAAAACGGAGGCTGCTATGAGCAAAAAATTGCTGCTGATCAATACGGGAGGCACCTTTTCATCGGTGCCGAGCGAAAAGGGGCTTGCGCCGGGCATAGACCTCGAGGAAATCATGCGGACCATAGGTCCGATCGGAGAGGGGCATACCTTTGAGTTAAAGGACTATGCGTCCCTCGACTCGGCAAACATCACGCCGGAGGACTGGGTGGCCATCGCGAACCTGGTCGCGGCGGCCAGAGAGGACTGTGACGGCGTGGTCATTATCCACGGCACGGACAGCATGTCCTATACCTCCTCGATGCTTTCCTTCATGCTCCAGAACATTGAGATCCCGGTCATTCTGACGGGAAGCCAGCTTCCGCTCCGCGCGCCCTTAACGGACGCTATCGATAACCTCCGCTGTGCGATTACGGCGGGCTTAAGCGGCATGCTTCGCGGTGTCTACACGGTCTTTCACCAGAAGCTCATTCTGGGCTGTCGAACCTCGAAGGTGAGAACCGTTTCCTTCAATGCCTTTGAGTCGGTCAACTACCCCCTCATCGGTGAGTTCAATGCCTTCGGCATGCAGGTCTTAAAGGAGCCGCTTCGCCGCGCAGCCTTCCAGCTCTCGCCGGAGTACTCGGAGAACATCGCGGTCTTAAAGATTTTCCCGGGCATGCACGCGGATATCTTCCGCTATCTCTATGACAAGGGCTGCGAGGGCGTCTTTGTCGAGGCCTTCGGCCTCGGCGGCGTGCCCTTCCTCCACAACAACATTCTGGAGGAGATTGACCGGGCGAGCAGCAAGGGCATGAGCATCCTGGTGGGCAGCCAGTGCCGCTACGAAGGCAGCAATCTCGATGTCTACGAGACCGGTCTCCGCGTACAGGAGAGCGGCGGTATCCCGGTCTTTGACATGACCCAGGAGGCCACGGTCACAAAGCTCATGTGGGCGCTCGGCAGAAGCAAGGCGAGAGAGGATGTGCGGAAGACCTTCTTCACGAACTACGTGGACGAGGTCACTCTGCCGAGACTCCGCTAAAAGCCGTTTCTTCCTTGACATAGAAAAACAGGCTGATTATACTAGTGAAAAATTCATACAAAGGCGTTGACAAAGAGAGTAGGCGTTTGAAACAGCCATAGAGAGTCGGGGACGGTGGAAGCCCGATGCCAAGTACTTGCGTTGAAAATCACTTTCGAGCCGCGGTTCGGAGCGGAGGGCTGCCTCCGGGTACGTTCCGCCGTAATCCCCACGTCACGGGGGAAAGCAAAATACAGGTGGTACAGCGAAAGCGGAGAGCGTTCGTCCTGAGAGGGGCGGGCGCTTTCTTTTTTGAGACAGGAGGAGAAAAAAGTGTACAGAAAAGTCCCTACGGATATGAACTTTGTGGCGCGCGAGGGCGAAATCGAAAAGTTCTGGGCAGAGAACCGCATCTTTGAGAAGTCCGTCGAGCAGCGCGAGGGCTGCGAGACCTATATGTTCTACGACGGACCGCCGACCGCAAACGGCCGACCGCACATCGGCCATGTCGAGACCCGCGTCATCAAGGATATGATTCCGCGCTTCCGTACCATGAAGGGACAGTATGTTCCGAGAAAGGCAGGCTGGGATACGCACGGCCTTCCGGTTGAGCTCGAGGTCGAGAAGGAAATCGGCATTGAGGGCAAGGAGGAAATCGAGGCTTACGGCGTGGAGCCCTTCATCAAAAAGTGTCGCGAGTCGGTGTGGCGCTACAAGGAAGTCTGGGAGCAGTTCTCCGGCAAGGTGGGCTTCTGGGCGGATATGGAGCACCCCTACATCACCTGTGACGACAACTACATCGAGTCGGAGTGGTGGGCCTTAAAGGAAATCTGGAAAAAGGGCCTGCTCTACAAGGGCTTTAAAGTGGTCCCCTACTGCCCGCACTGCGGAACCCCGCTCTCCTCGCACGAGGTGGCGCAGGGCTATAAGTCGATTAAGGACAGAACCGCAATTGTGCGCTTCCGGGTGAAGGGCGAAGATGCCTACTTCCTCGCTTGGACCACGACGCCCTGGACCCTGCCCTCGAACATCGGTCTCTGCGTGAACCCGCACGAGAGCTATGTGAAGGTCAAGGCAGCGGACGGCAACACCTACTATCTCGCGGAGGCACTGCTTGAGAAGGTGCTCGGCGAGGGCTATGAAATTTTGGAGCGCTACACCGGCAAGGAGCTGGAGTATAAGCCCTACGAGCCCCTCTACAGCTGTGCGGCGGAAGCGGCGGCACGCCAGCACAAAGAGGCTTTCTTTGTCTACGCGGACGAGTATGTCACGATGACGGACGGTACCGGCATTGTCCACATTGCCCCGGCCTTCGGTGAGGACGATGCGCGCGTGGGTCGCGGCTACGATGCGCCCTTTGTCCAGATGGTGGACGACAAGGGACGGATGAAGCTGGAGACGGGAAAGTTTGCGAGCATGCGCTGCAAGCCGACGGAGAAGGAAATTGAGGAGGGCGCTGTCGCGGCAGACCCGGAAGTGCTTCGGGATCTCGAGGAGAGAGGCCTGCTCTTTGCCTCCCCGAAGGTGGAGCACGACTACCCGCACTGCTGGCGCTGCGGAACGCCGCTCATCTACTATGCGCGTGAGTCCTGGTTCATCAAGATGACCGCGGTGCGCGACGACCTCGTGAAAAACAACGAACAGATCAACTGGGTTCCGCAGTCCATCGGTGAGGGACGCTTCGGCAACTGGATTGAGAACATTCAGGACTGGGCGGTCTCGAGAAACCGCTACTGGGGTACGCCCCTCAATGTCTGGGAGTGCCCGGACTGCGGCGAGAAGCTTGCGGTCGGCTCCCGAGAAGAGTTGGCGGAGCTCTCCGGCGATGAGAGCGCAAAGACCGTCGAGCTGCACCGCCCGTATGTGGACCGCTTTGAAATCCCCTGCCCGCACTGCCATGGCAAGATGAAGCGCGTTCCGGAGGTCGTCGATGTCTGGTTTGACTCCGGTGCTTGCCCCTACGCGGAGCTCCACTATCCCTTTGAGAACAAGGAACTCTTAGAGCAGCAGCTCCCGGCTTCCTTCATCTCCGAGGCGGTCGATCAGACCCGAGGCTGGTTCTACTCCCTGCATGCGGAGTCGACCCTCCTCTTTAACAAGCCGGCGTTTAAGAATGTCATTGTCCTTGGCCTCGTGCTGGATGAGAACGGCAATAAGATGTCCAAGTCGAAGGGCAATGCGGTCGATCCGATGGAGGCGCTCGAAACCTTCGGCGCGGATGCGATTCGCTGGTATTTCTACACCGCTGCAGCACCGTGGCTCCCGAAGAAATTCTCGGAGGAGGCTGTGCGCGAGGGGCAGAGAAAGTTCCTCGGAACGCTCTGGAATACCTATGCGTTCTACGTGCTCTACGCGGACATCGATCACTTCGATCCGACCAAGTATACGCTCGACTACGAGAAGCTCTCGGTCATGGACAAGTGGCTGCTTTCGAAGATGAACAGCATGGTCCGCGACGCGGATAAGAACCTCTCGAACTACAGAATTCCGGAGACGGCTGCCGTGTTCCAGGAATTTGTCGAAGACATGTCGAACTGGTACGTGCGCCGCTGCCGCAACCGCTTCTGGGCAAAGGGCATGGAGCAGGACAAGATCAATGCCTATATGACGCTCTACACGGCGCTGGTCACACTCGCAAAGGCGGCGGCTCCCATGATTCCGTTCATGAGTGAGCAGATTTACCAAAACCTGGTGCGTACGGTCGATGCATCCGCGACGGAGTCCGTGCACCTCTCTGATTACCCGGTTGCGGACGAGGCGCACATCGACGCAGAACTTGAGAAGAGCATGGACGAGGTTCTCAAGATTGTCGTGCTCGGCCGCTCTGCGCGCGAGGCTTCCGGCCGAAAGAACCGTCAGCCGCTCTCGAAGCTCTATGTGAAGGCGCCGGAGGCACTCGGCAGCTTCTATCAGGAGATTATCCGCGACGAGCTGAATGTAAAAGAGCTCGAATTCACGGATGACGCGGAGCGCTTTGTGAACTATGTCTTTAAGCCGCAGTTAAAGACCGTGGGACCGAAGTATGGAAAGCAGCTGAATGCCATCAAGGAGCACTTAAAGGCGCTGGACGGTCAAAAGGCTATGGCAGAGCTCAACGAGAACGGCGCACTCGGCTTTGCCCTCCCGGACGGCACCGAAGTAAAGCTTAGCAGAGAGGATCTCTTAATCGAGAGCACCCAGTCGGAGCGCTATGTCTCCGCACAGGACAACGGCATTACCGTGGTGCTCGACATTGAATTAAACGAGGAGCTCATCGAAGAGGGCTTCGTGCGTGAGCTCATCTCCAAAGTGCAGACCATGCGGAAAGACGCCGGATTTGAGGTCACAGATCACATTGCGCTCGGCCTTTCCGGCAACGATAAGATTGCGACACTTGCGGAAAAGTACGAAGAATTGTTGAAGAACACCCTGCTTGCGGATGCGATTCATGGTGAATCGGCTGAAAATAGCGGAGATTTTGTAAAAGAGTGGAATTTGAACGGAGAACTGGTTACACTTTCTGTGAAACGCGTCGTAAAGCAGTAAAATTACGGAGGAGACAAATTTGGCAGGAGTTATCAGACGTTTGGATAAAGATACCCTGAAGAAGGAGATCATCAACAACTTAAAGACGCTCTACCGCAAGGATGTCAGCGAAGCAACGCTTCAGATGGTCTATCAGGCGGTCGCGTATGCGGTCAAGGATGATGTGATCGACAACTGGCTTGCGACGCAGAAAGCGTATGACAAGGCAGACGCAAAGCGCGTCTACTATCTCTCGATGGAGTTCCTGGTCGGCAGAGCGCTCGGCAACACCATGCTCGCGCTGAAGGAAGAGCAGCTTATCCGCGAGGCGGTCGAGGAGCTTGGCTTCGATCTCACGGAGATTGAGGACGAGGAGAGAGATCCGGCGCTCGGAAACGGCGGTCTCGGCCGTCTGGCGGCTTGCTTCCTCGACTCGCTCTCGACCCTCAACTACCCGGCTTACGGCTGCGGCATCCGCTATCACTACGGCATGTTCCGCCAGAAGATCGAGAACGGCTACCAGAAGGAAATTCCGGACGAGTGGTTAAAGGATGGCTATCCCTTTGAGATTAAGCGCGACGAGCATGCCTGCGAGGTCAAGTTCGGCGGCTATGTCGCGACCCGCATGGAGCACGGCGAGCCCCGCTTCTACCAGGAGAACTACCAGTCGGTCCGCGCAATCCCCTACGACCTCCCGGTTGTGGGCTACGGCAATCACATTGTGAATACGCTTCGCATCTGGGATGCGGAGGCAATTACGCGCTTCCGTCTGGATTCCTTTGACCGCGGTGACTATCAGAGAGCCGTGGAAGAGCAGAACCTCGCGAGAACCATCTCCGAGGTGCTCTACCCGAACGACAACCACTACTCGGGCAAGGAGCTCCGCTTAAAGCAGCAGTATTTCTTCATCTCCGCTTCGCTGCAGACCGCGGTCAAGAAGTTCCTGGAGACCCACGATGACATCAAGAAGCTGCCGGATTACTGTGTATTTCAGATGAACGACACCCATCCCACGGTTGCGGTGCCGGAGCTCATGCGCATTCTGATGGACGAACAGGGACTCGGCTGGGAAGAAGCGTGGGAAATTACGAGCAAGGCCTGCGCGTACACGAACCACACCATCATGACCGAGGCACTCGAGAAGTGGCCCATTGAGCTCTTCTCCCGTCTGCTTCCGCGTATTTATCAGATTGTCGAAGAGATCAACCGCCGCTTCCTGCTTGCCATCGAGCACAAGTTCCCGGGCGATCCGGCGAGAAAAGACCGCATGGCCATCATCCACGACGGCCAGGTCCGCATGGCGTTCATGGCCTGCGCGGCTTCCTTCTCGATCAACGGTGTCGCGAAGATTCACACCGAGATTCTGAAGGAGCAGACGCTTCGCGACTTCTACGAGTTCTCGCCCGAGAAGTTCAACAACAAGACCAACGGCATCACGCAGCGCCGCTTCCTACTCCACGCGAACCCGCTGCTTGCGGACTGGATTACGGAGCGCATCGGCGACAAGTGGATCACGGACCTCTCCGAAGTGAAGAAGCTCGGTGTCTATGTGGAAGATGAGAAGAGCCGCCAGGAGTACATGAACATCAAGTACAAGAACAAGCTTCGCCTTGCGAACTACATTCTGGAGCACAACGGCATTGTCGTGGACCCGCGTTCCATCTTCGATGTTCAGGTAAAGCGCCTGCACGAGTACAAGCGCCAGCTCATGAATATCCTCCACGTCATGTACCTCTACAACAAGATTAAGGATAATCCGAACATGCCGTTCTATCCGCACACCTTTATTTTCGGTGCAAAGGCGGCTGCGGGCTATCACCGTGCAAAGCTCACGATTAAGCTGATCAATGCCGTGGCGGATGTGATTAACAACGACGCTTCGATCAACGGCAAGATCAAGGTGGTCTTCATCGAGGACTACTGCGTCTCGAGCGCGGAGCTCATCTTTGCGGCGGCGGATGTCTCCGAGCAGATTTCGACCGCCAGTAAGGAGGCGTCCGGCACCTCGAACATGAAGTTCATGCTGAACGGCGCACCGACACTCGGCACCATGGACGGCGCAAACATCGAGATTGTGCACGAAGTCGGCGAGGAAAATGCCTTCATTTTCGGCATGTCCGCGGAGGAGGTCATTCAGCTCGAGAAAAACGGCGGTTACAACCCCATGGATATCTTCAACGCCGATCAGGAGATTCGCCGCGTGCTCATGCAGCTCATCAACGGCTACTACTCGCCGGATGATCCGGAGCGCTTCCGCGATATCTATAACTCCCTGCTCACCGGCTCGAACGGAGACCGTCCGGATGTCTACTTCATCTTGAAGGATTTCCGCGCCTATGCCGAGGCACATGAGCGCGTGGACAAGGCGTACGCGGACGAGGAGAACTGGGCAAAGATGTGCCTTAGGAATACCGCGGCGGCAGGCCCCTTCAGCTCTGACCGCACAATCGAAGAGTACGTGAGAGATATCTGGCACTTGAAAAAGGTTCGGGTAGAACTTTGAGCTTTTCGGCCGTAAAGGCAAATAAAAACAGCGTTCCGGTTCATTCCGGGACGCTGTTTTCTTGTGTCCGTAACGCTTGATTCCGCAGGTGTAGCGGGGGGCGCCAACTATTTTATGCGCCGAGCAGGTCGAGAAGCTGGGCGATATCTTTCTTGCCGAACTGCGGCGGCGCATCGTTTACGAGGAAGCAGGGGACACTCATGACCTCGTAGCGTTCGCGGAGTGCCGGGAAACGGTTTAAGTCGTAAACCTCGGTTTTCACGTTCGGGTTCAGGGTTGCAATGCGCTGGGCGCTCGTCACGAGCTCCGGGCACATGGTGCAGGAGAGGCTCACAAAAATTTTGATGGAAATATCCTTTTGCAGGGCGTCAATGCGGCTTCTCAGCTCTTCGGAGACCGCCTGCCCTGTGCTGCCCGCATTGTAGAGCCCGAGCACAAAAGAGGTGAACTCGTGGCCGCCCGGCACACCGTGGAAGCAGATTCCCGCGTAGCTTCCGTCCTCGCGGAACACACGGACATAGGGAAGTTCCGGCTCGCCGTTTACAAGCGGATCCGGCGCGCTCTCTTCGGAGAGCGTCAGCTTATCGCTGAGGGCGGTGAGCGCCTCCAAATAGTGCCTGAGTTCGGAGGAGACCGCACCTTCGTCGGTGTAGAGCTTCAGGGTGAGCCCCACAGTGAGCCGCGAAAAGACCGTGTTCAGCTGCTGTATCATTGCGCTGTCAAAG
>ERZ773214.1211-NODE-1211-length-15316-cov-22.773082_pt1 | contig 15316 bp, 10 predicted proteins | sample MGYA00511238_ERZ773214 | MGnify/ENA primary metagenome ERZ773214 (study PRJEB29015, sample SAMEA2738157) | human oral metagenome | biome: human oral; feature: human-associated habitat; material: saliva | place: China | collected 2259 ...
GCTGTTATTAACATTGGTGCTGTTATTGGTGAGGGCACCATGATTGACATGGGCGCTGTTCTTGGTGGACGTGCAACCGTTGGTAAGAACTGCCACATTGGTGCTGGTACTGTTCTTGCTGGTGTTGTTGAGCCTGCATCTGCTACTCCAGTTATTGTTGAAGACAACGTTCTTATCGGCGCAAATGCTGTGGTTATCGAGGGCATTCGTGTTGGAGAGGGCGCTGTTGTTGCAGCAGGTGCTGTGGTAGTTGAGGACGTTCCAGCAAACGCCGTGGTAGCGGGATGTCCTGCACGTGTGATAAAAATGAAGGACCAGAAAACAGAGGGCAAGACAGCTTTGGTTGATGCTCTCCGCACGTTGTAATCGAGGTTACATGCCAGACGGCTCCAAAAAAGCACAGGGTTTTACCACCAACATTTCCTGCGTACACACAGAAAATTGGGCAGAGAAAAAAGAAGATTCTTGGTTTACCTACGAACTTCTCGCCGAAGATCCTAAGACGCACGCACGCGCCGGCATCTTCCATACGCCTCATGGTGATATTCCAACGCCTATTTTTATGCCGGTTGGTACTAAGGCAACCGTTAAAGGTTTGATGACCGATACCGTTCGTGACCTTGGCGCCAAAATTATTCTGGCAAATACGTACCATCTGTCTCAGCGCCCAGGAGATGAGCTGGTTGCACAGATGGGTGGCTTGCATGACTTTATGCAGTGGCATGGACCAATTCTGACGGATTCAGGCGGATTCCAGGTCTTTAGTCACGAGGAGTTCATGAAGCTCTCTGACGAGGGCGTTAAATTCCGTGCAGTAGATTACGATGGCGCATGGTCGTACTGGACGCCAGAAACTAATATGCAGATTGCGCAGAACCTTGGTGCAGACATTGTTATGCAGCTTGATCAGTGCGTAGGCTATCCTGCCGGGCGCAGAAAGGTTGAGCGCGGAGTTGAGCTTTCAAGCGCATGGGCCGAAAGGTGCTTTAAGGCTCATACCCGTCCTGATCAGGCGCTCTTTGGCATTGTTCAGGGCGGCATGCATCTTGATTTGCGCAAGCGCTCCATTGAGCACCTTGAGTCGATTGGCGATTTCCCTGGTTATGGCATTGGTGGCTATTCCGTTGGAGAGCCTCACGAGGTCATGTTTGAGACGCTGGCGCCACTTTGCGCCGATTACATGCCTCGCAATAAGCCTCGCTACCTGATGGGCGTTGGTAATCCATCCACGCTGATCCGCGGTGTTGCTTGTGGCATTGATATGTTTGACTGCGTGCTTCCAACGCGCACCGCACGTATGGGTACCGCGTTTTCCCATGAGGGTCGCATGAACCTCAAGAACGCAAAGTACTTTGCAGATGCAGGCCCTATTGATGCCAAGTGCACCTGTCCTGTCTGTACGGGCGGATATTCTCGCGCATATATCAATCACCTGGTTAAACAGCACGAGATGCTGGGCGGTCAGCTGCTTTCTATGCACAATATTTACTTCTTGCTTGAGCTGATGCGTCAGGCACGAGAAGCAATTCTCGCAGGTACCTACAGCGATTTTGTTGAGGAGTGGGAAAACTCTGACGGCGTGGTTGATTTCTAAGTTCGCCTGGCGAGAACCCCGTCTTCTTGATAGCCCTGCGCAAGCAACTTTGATAGCCCTGCGCAAGCAACCTTGATTTAAATTTTTTATGACTAGCTCACTAATTTGTGGGCTAGTCATTTTTTGTCCGGTGACATGGGTAGAATGAAAGAGATAAACATTCGCGGGCGCCCGAGGTGCCCCTGGCTGGCTCTGCCGCCACAGAAAAGAGGATATGATGCCCGGCATCGAGAAAAGCACTCGTTGGAGTGTTCTTACACAAGACGTATATCTAGAGTCGCTGTTTAAAAAAGAATTGCACGTTACGCCACTTGTTGCTCGTGTATTAGTAGCACGTGGATTTACTGATGTAGCCGCAGCTCAAGAGTTTCTCTCGCCATCCTTGCAAAGGGATTGGCTTGATCCACAGTGTATTCCTGGAATGGCTGAGGTTGCCGCCCACGTTCATAAGGCAATTGTTGAGCATAAAAAGATTGCCGTTTTTGGTGATTTTGATGTTGATGGAATGAGCTCAACGTGTCTGCTTACTCTGGCTTTACGTCGATTGGGAGCAGATGTTTTGCCGTATATTCCGCATCGTTTTGGTGAGGGATACGGACTTTCTAAAGAGGCTCTTGCAAGAGTTTTGCAAGATAGAAAGCCAGATTTAATTATTACGGTAGATAATGGCATTGCTGCTGCTCAAGAGGTTGCATGGCTGCAGCAGCAGGGGATTGATGTTGTTGTTACTGATCACCATGAGCCTGCAGATTTGGTGCCCCAGGGTGTTCCAGTCACTGACCCAAAGCTTGTTGAGGATTGTCCTTCTAGAGAACTTGCTGGTGCAGGCGTTGCCCTTAAGCTGGTGCAGGTTTTAGGACAGCTTCAAGATCAGCCTCAGCTTTGGCTTGATTACATTGATGTTGCTATGTTGGGCACGCTGTCTGACATGATGATGCTCAACAAAGAGAATCGTGCGCTGGTTTCTGAAGGTGTTAAGCGTCTCCAGAAAGGTCTTCGTCCAGGTCTTGTGGCTCTAGCTGCTGTTGCTGGTCAAGATATTGCTCAGATTTCTGCAGATAATCTGCCGTTTTCTATTATTCCTCGCCTTAATGCAGCAGGGCGCATGGGTACTACTGATATTGCGCTTGACCTTCTTCTTACAGAAGACGCTGAAGAAGCAACCATTCTTGCCGGCAAGTTAGAAGAGATTAATGCCGAGCGTCGTGCTATTGAGGCAAAACTTACCGACGAAGCTCTTGAGCAGGCAAAAGAAATTTACGACGGCGGCCACGCAATTGTGCTTGCCAAAGAGGGTTGGCATGAGGGTGTAAAGGGCATTGTTGCTTCAAGAATTGTTAATCGCTATCACGTGCCTTGCATTCTGTTTACCATCCAAGATGGAGTTGCTCGCGGTTCTGGCCGCTCTGTTGGCTCCGTTGATTTATTCCACGCCGTTGAACAGTGTGCAGACCTTACCGTCCGTTTTGGTGGCCACCAAGGAGCCGTTGGCGTAACGGTAGAAACAGCAAAGATTGACGCATTTAGAAAGCGTTTATCAAAGGTTATGGCAGAGCTTCCAGAAGAAGAGTTTGAGGCTTCAGGAGAAGTTACTGCCCTGGTAAACCTTGATGAAATTACCATCAACTCCATTGACGCCCTTGAAGCACTGCAACCTTTTGGTCAGGGTAATAAAAAGCCGCTCTTTGGCGTCAAGGGTGTAGTGATGAAGAATCGCTCGCGTGTTGGCGCAGGCGGAGCTCATCTTTGCTTTATGGCTTCAAATGGTATTTCTTCAATTTCATCCATCATGTTTAGAACACCTCATGTTGAGGCGGCAGCTGAGTATGACGGTGCTGTTGATTTGATTTTTGAAGCAGTTAACGAGACCTGGCAGGGTAGAACTAAGCCAAAACTCATGGTCAGAGATATTCTCTACAGAGACTTTACCGATGAAGACGACGGCCCCATTGAAGCAGATCTTCTCGGCAGCGCTGCTGACTTGCCCCTTGTGGTTACCAAGGAGACTACAGAGGCTGAAGAGGCCTCCCAAGAACAGGCGCAGCAAAAGCGCCGTGAGCTGGAGAGTCTTTCTTCTGAGGAGCTCACTCAGACCTTGGTCGCGTCCATGATTGGTTCAAGAGAGCTCTTGCCTCTACAAAAGAAAACACTAGAGGTTCTCTCTCAAGGAATGTCTTGTCTCTCTGTTATGGCAACAGGTAGAGGTAAATCGCTTATCTTCCAGGTTCATGCTGCTCGTGTTGCGTTGCTGCAACATAAAATGAGCGTGTTTGTCTACCCGCTGCGCGCCCTCATCAACGATCAGGTTCAAAGTATAAAAAACACCTTTGAGCCTCTAGGAATTTCTGTCGAGGTACTCAACGGAGAAACAGACCTTTCCAGCCGAGAAGACCTGTTTGCTCGCATGACAAACAATGAGCTTGATATTGTGCTGACTACTCCAGAGTTTTTCTCGCTCCATGCTGATCAATTTGCCAAGGCGCAAAAAATCTCATTTGTAGTGTTTGACGAGGCACATCACGTGGGCATGAATGCTTCTGAGGGCAGACTTGCTTATGCACAAATGCCACAGGTACTAAAAATGCTTGGGAGTCCGCAGATACTTGCCACAACAGCTACGGCTACCACGAAGTCGGCTCAGAACATCTGTGAGCTTCTCTCCATTGAAGCAGAGCATGTATACAAAGATAAAACAGCTCGTACTAACCTTGAGCTTAAGGACCTTCGTGGTGCTAAGGACAGGGAATGTGCTCTGCTTTCTCTTGTGTCAGATGGCACAAAAACGGTTGTCTACGTCAATTCAAGGGAGCAGGCGCAGGCACTGACGCGTATGTTGCGCCATCGTATCCCAGAACTTGGTCACAAGATTGCGTTCTATCATGCAGGCCTAACACCTCAGATACGCAAGAACGTTGAGCGCGCTTTTAGGCGTGGAAACGTTTGTTGCATCATTGCTACCAGCGCATTTGGCGAAGGCGTCAATATCTCTGATATTCGCCAGGTTATTCTGTATCACCTGCCGTTTGGTCGCGTTGCCTTCAATCAGATGAGCGGACGCGCAGGTAGAGACGGTAAGCCTTCTGTAATTCAGATGCTATTTGATGCGCATGATATGCGCGTTAACGAGCGCATCCTTTCTTCTCATGCACCACAGCGAGAAGCCCTGGTAGCTGTCTACCGCGCGCTTACGGCACTGCAGCCAAAGCTTGGTGCTCAGACAGCTGATTCAGCACTCACTGATGAAGATATTGCGCAGATGGCGCTAGAAATTGACCCGCGATCTAAGGCTGACGAGCAAACCGTTCGTGTTGCACTTGACGTTTTTGCTGAGCTAGGGTTTATTAGCATTGAAGGATTTGATCAATCGCGAACAATCTCCGTCAATAGTCAAGCTTCGCACATGGACTTGCTGGAGTCTGCACGCTACGCTGAGGGGCTTAAAGCGCACGCTGAGTTTGAATCATTTGCTCAGTGGGTACTTTCTGCTTCACCAGATGAGCTGGCAGATGCTATAACAAAACCCATCGTTCCAGAAATTGGTTCAACGTTTGATGGGGGAAGGGAGTCCTCTGATGAGTGACGAGAGGACCAAAAAAGAGGCCAAGGCGCCAGGCGCGGATAATTACCGTCTGCTTGAGGGAGCCGTGCGCACATATTTGCCTGAGGAAGCTCAGGCAAAGATTGCTGCTGCATATGCCTTTGCTGCTGACTATCACAAAGATCAACGTCGTCGTTCTGGCGAGCCTTATATCAACCACCCAGTTGAAGTGGCCCTTATTCTTGCGCACGATCTTCATATGGATGAAGACACTATCTGCGCTGCCCTTATGCACGATACCGTAGAAGATACGTCTGCCTCACTCGATGAGATATCTTCTCGCTTTGGCAAGTCAGTCGCTGAGCTTGTTGACGGCGTTACAAAGCTCACGTCCATTGAGGTCAGTTCAATGGACGAGAAACAAGCGCTTAACCTGCGCAAAATGTTCCTTGCTATGTCAAAGGATATTCGCGTTGTTATTATCAAGCTTGCCGACCGCCTTCATAACATGCGTACGTTGGCAGCACTTCCACCGGACCGTCGTCTGTTTAAGGCGCGAGAAACCATGGACGTGTATGCACCACTTGCTGACCGCTTGGGCATCTCATCGGTTAAGTGGGAGCTTGAGGATTTGTCCTTCTTCTGGCTTGAACCAGAGGAGTACCAGCGTGTTGCTCGCATGGTCTCTGACTCTCGTGCACAAAGAGAGAATGACCTCAACAACGCTAAAAAGACTCTGACTGATGAGCTTAATGCCGCCGGTCTTACTGACTTCCAGATTACGGGACGTCCTAAGCACCTGTGGTCCATTTATCAAAAGATGGTCCGCAAGGGCAGGGAGTTCTCCAGCATCTACGATCTTATCGCCTTGCGCGTAATTACAAACTCTGTAGGCGATTGCTATTCAGCACTTGGCGCTATCCATGCGCTATGGCATCCAATGCCTGGTCGTTTTAAGGACTATATTGCAACGCCAAAGGCAAATCTCTATCAGTCCTTACACACAACAGTTATTGGCCCTGATGGTCGCCCTATTGAGATTCAGATTAGAACCGCCGAGATGCACGAGGCATCTGAGTACGGTATTGCTGCTCACTGGCTGTATAAGGAGCAGGGCAACTCAAAGGGCAAGATGTCCTCTGAAGATAAGCTTATTGATTCAACTATCAACTGGATTCGCCGCAGTCTTGACTGGGCCGTTGAAGACGATATTGACGATCCCCACGAGTTCTTGGATAACTTGCGCGTAGACCTCTTTGAGCATGAGATTTTTGTTTTCACGCCAAAGGGCGAGGTCATGAGCTTGCGCGTCAATTCAACACCTCTGGACTTTGCTTACGCTGTTCACACCGAGGTGGGCAATCACTGTGTTGGTGCGCGCGTTAATGGTTCTGTAGTTCCACTGACGCATACGCTTCAGATGGGTGACCGCATTGAGATTTTGACTAACAAGAACGCTCGCCCTTCTCGCGACTGGATGACGCTGGTAAAAACGCCGTCTGCACGTGCAAAGATCCGCAAGTATTTCTCGCAAGAGAACAAGTCTGACGATGCCGAACGCGGTCGTTCTGAGCTTGCAAAAGAGCTACGTAAGCGTGGCTATGGCATCAGCGCTACGCGTACGGTAAAGGCGCTTGATCAGCTCACCGAGCAGTTTGATTATCGCAGCGTAGATGACCTGTTTGCGGGAATTGGTGCAGGTAATCAGTCTGCTAAGCAGGTTGTTAATCGCGTGAGTGAAATCTTAGAGGAGAAAAACCCCGAGGTTGTTACTGAGCAAGAGCGTAATGCGGCACGCCTTCAGGAGAAGAACAAGGCAATTGCAAACGATCAGCCTTTGGTTCGCTCCTACGTTATTTCTCGTACCGCCAAGGGAAGTCGTCCCAAGAAGTCTAACTGCGGCGTTGTGGTAAACGGCGATCCAGATTTGCTTGTTCATCTGGCGCATTGCTGCAATCCTGTTGCAGGTGACGATATTGTGGGCTTCATTACACGCGGTCGTGGCGTTTCTGTTCACCGCGCCAATTGCCCTAACGTTAAAGACTTGCTCAACGATCCAAAGCGTATCATTCCTGTTTCTTGGGACGCCAGCGGCGCTACTGAGTTTAGGGTAGAGATTGTCGTTGAGGCAACGGACCGTATGGGCCTTCTTAAGGACGTCACGGTTGCGCTGTCTGACGCTGGTGCAAACATTCTTTCTGCAGCTACACAAGTGGGCGAGCAGGGCGTAGTACGTATGCGTTTCTTGGTTTCTATCTCTGATACCAGCTTGCTTGATACCTTATTTGCATTTGTAACTCGCGTGCCTTCTGTCTACGACGCTCGTCGTATTATGCCAGGTGAAGGCGCTAATCAGATGAGAAGGAGACTCTATGGCTAATCAAAATGAGGGCTGCTCTTGCGGCCATAATCACGAGGAAGAGCACGGCGGACACGGTGGCTGCTGCGGTCATCATGCCGAGCATGGCCACGGTGAGCATGGTCACGGTGAGCATGGTCATGGCGGTTGCTGCGGCCATCACGGTCATGGTGGTTGCCATCACGCAAAAGACCAGATTGGCGTCTTCAAAGTAGGTCCTCTTGAGACCAACTGCTACATTTACGTTTCTGGTAATGAGTGCATGATTATTGATGCCGGTGCATCGGGTGCAGAGATTGCTGCACAGCTCTTGAACCTTGAGCTTAAGTACATTGTTGCTACTCACGGCCATGCTGATCACGTTGGTGGCGTTAAGGCTTTGAAGCTTGCTGTGCCTGGCGCTCAGTACCTAATCAACGAAGCAGATAATGAGCTTGCGCAGAGGGCTCATAACTCAAACGAGATTTATGATGATGCTCCAGAGCCAGACGGTTTTCTCCACGAGGGAGATGTTCTCTCTGTTGGAACTGCACAGTTCAAGATTATGGAAACTCCTGGTCACACTCCTGGCGGCATTGTTTTGGTGGGTGAGGGAACTGCTACTGGCGCCGTTTTTGTAGGCGATACGCTTTTCCAGGGCTCTGCAGGAAGAACAGACCTTCCAGGTGGCAACTTTGAAACGCTTAAGGCTTCTTTGAACCGCATCAAGACAGAGCTTGATCCAACCTCCATTATTTTGTCAGGACATGGAAATCAAACGTCTCTTGAGGCAGAGATAGCAACTAACCCTTTCTTACAGGATTAAATCAGCTATAACTTTGATGATTTGGCAAGACAGATTTGCATAGGTGCGGTATAGTACCTATGCAAACTTTTTAGCCCGAGTGGCGGAATGGCAGACGCGGAGGTCTCAAAAACCTTTGAGGAAACTCGTGTGGGTTCAAGTCCCACCTCGGGCACCAGCTAAAAGTTTAAGCTAGATGTGAATTTCTCGTCATATCTAACTTGGTACTTGTAATGTCTTCTTGTTAGAGGTAACCTTACAAGGTACTTTTGAAGCGGGATTGAACGTGAGTCCCCACCTACACAGCGCAAAAGCAGCTGTCTGGTCAGACAATTTAACCTTCGCACGCTACCTGTGCGTATTGTCTCCCAGTTGCTTGTGCACTGGGTTTTTTATTGGCGGACAAGCAATTGTCCAAGAGGGAAGGTGTACAAGATAGCCAAGAACGATGGTCCTCGCATTAATGAGGAAATCACTGCTCGCACGTGCCGTCTTATTGACGCTGATGGTAGTCAGCTTGGTCTTTTTGGCGTCAATGATGCAATGAAGAGAGCTCGTGAGCACGGTCTTGATCTCGTAGAGATTGCTCCAAATGCCGAGCCTCCTGTATGCAAGATTCTTGATTACAGTAAGTTCAAGTATGAGCAGGCTCGCAAGGCCAAGGCAGCTCGCAAGAACCAGGTCAAGATCGAAGTCAAAGAGATGAAGTTCCGCCCAAAGATTGATGTGGGCGATTACGAGACCAAGAAGGGTCACGTACTGCGCTTCCTCAAGAAGGGAGCACGCGTCAAGATCACCATCATGTTCCGTGGACGCGAGATGGCTCACCCAGAGCAGGGCCGTATTGTACTTGATCGCCTTGCTGAAGATTTGAAGCCTTTTGCCACAATTGAGCAGAAACCGCTCATTGAAGGCCGTAACATGCACATGCTCGTTGCTCCAATCAAGGGAGCGTTTGACGAGAAGCCCGAGGGTGCTGAGGATGGCACCACACAGGAGGAGAAGTAGTATGCCTAAGATGAAGACGCACAAGGGTTCGGCTAAGCGTTTCCGCCGCACCGGTACTGGCAAGATTATGCGTGCTAAGGCTTTTAAGAGCCACATTCTTACCAAGAAGTCCCAGAAGCGTATCCGTGGCTTCCGTAAAGAAGCTGTTCTTTCCGCTGGCGATGCAGCAGTAGTTTCTCAGCGTATGGGCGCTAAGAACTAAGCGCGCCACCCACCAGATCAAATAACAAGGAGTGATTAGATATGGCAAGAGTTAAGCGCGCAGTTGCTGGTCGCAAGAAGCGTCAGACGCTCGTCGAGCGCACAAAGGGTTATTACGGAACTTCCTCTCGTACCTTCCGTGGTATGAAGGAGCAGGCACAGCATTCTGGTCAGTATGCTTACCGTGACCGTCGTAACAAGAAGCGTGATTTCCGCGCACTGTGGATTCAGCGTATCAACGCTGCAGCACGCATCAACGACCTTTCTTACAGCAAGTTCATGCACGGCCTCAAGCTTGCTGGTGTTGAGCTTGACCGCAAGGTTCTCGCAGAGATTGCTTACTCTGACGAGCAGGGCTTCGCAGATCTTGCAGAGATCGCTAAGAAGGCACTTGCTGAGTAACTTCAGCTTGCACTGAGCAATTTCATTACAGCTAGATAGCTAGACCCCGTATGTCCTTTTGGATGTGCGGGGTTTTCTTTTGGTGAGAAACCCTGGTGCGACCATGGTGCTCCGTTGACGTCCCGGCGAGCCTGATTTTCTCGCCATGTCTGAGCAATTTGCCGGAAAAGTACATGAAGTCTGAGTAGTTTTGCCGGTTTTTCTCGCCATGTCTGAGTAAATTCACTCAGACATGATGCAGCTTTCAGGCTCAAAAATTTAGGGCCGAAGCTCCTATCTTTCACGTGCCTGATTTCTTCAAAGAATCTGTAACTTTTGCCTAAAAATGTAAAAGAAACTGTGGATTTGCCTGATTTCTGCAAAGAATCTGTGCCTCAAATACAGATTCTTTGCACTTTTCAGGCGCGTAATGTTGCAAAGTCGACCTTAGTGAGAAGAGTGTGTCATTTGCGCACTTGGCGAGAAGAACGCGCAGCTCAGAGGCCAAGAAACCCGTGCAGTCGCAGCCGCAGCCGTAGACGTAATCGCAGACGCACGAAAAACCGATGCGTGAGCAGCTCTTTCCCAGTTATTCGCTCTTGTGATCTCTGTGGATAAGCTCTTCGAGATGCTCGTGCTCTTCTTCGTGTAGCTGCTTAATCTCTTCGTCGAAGTCTGGATCTTTAGGGGTAATGAGTTCATCTTCACCAGTCTTTGGATCAGTATGGTGAAGCAGAACAGGCTCAAAAAGATGCAGGTACTTTGCAAAGAAAGCAGACATAGTAAGTAGCATGACAAAAATTGCAATACGAGGCAGCGTATTGACCTGCGTCATAATGAGCGAGCCAACGCACAAGAGAGAAGTCCAGCCGTACATCAAAAGAACTGCCTGTCGCTGGTTATACCCATGAGCCATTAAGCGGTGATGGATGTGTCCGCGGTCGGCAGTAGCAAAACTGACGTGCGCGCGGGTACGGCGAACAATCGCGGAGAAGGTATCGATGATCGGAATACCTGCAACGACGAGAGGAACAATGATGGTTGTGAGTCCTGCCCAACGAGTGACAGACAAAAGCGAAATTGTTCCCAGAGCAAATCCCAAGGTTAGCGAACCAGAATCGCCCATGAAAATAGTTGCGGGATACGAGTTGTGAACTAAAAATCCAAGTGTGGTGCCTGCGATTGCTGCACTTAAAAGCGCTGCATCGAAGCGACCCGCCCAAATGGAAAGCACAAACATAGTGGTAGAGGCAATGCACGTAATACCTGAAGAAAGTCCGTCAAGGCCGTCGATAAGGTTGATGATGTTGGCGTAAGCAACCAGGTAAATGACGGTTGCTGGGTAGGCGAGCCATCCAAGATCCACAAAGCCGTACGCGGAAAACGGATCAACAACGTTACCGATAATCAGGCCGCCCGCAGCCGCGATGCTTGCTGCAATTATCTGACCAGCGAGTTTCTGAATAGGCTTGAGAGAAAAAATGTCGTCGAGCAAGCCGGTCAAGAAAATTACCGCAAATGCAGCGCCAACAATCCAGAAGTTGACGTTGAGATAATAGCGAGAAGAAAGGGTGATTTCTGCATGTCCAATAATTGCTTCAACGCCATAACGCACCAGCATAGCAACGGCTAACCCAAAGAAAATTGCAACGCCGCCCATGCGAGGAATAGGTTTTTTATTGACTCGACGTGCAGAGGGTTTATCGACAACTCCAAGCTTCCAAGCCAGTTGACGAACGGCAGGGGTAATCAGAGCTGAACCAAGACCAGCTGAGAGGAAAACACAAAACATGGTTACCCAGAGGTTCAAGCCGCTTACCCTTCAATAAAAAACAGTATTTAACTGCTAAAATCCATACCATTTAATTGTGCTGCTCATTAAAAAACAAGTCAAGACTTTAATCTTTTTATAATCTCTTTATAGTAAGAATTGTCCTTCTCCCGCGGTCTAAACTGGGTGAACCGACAAGTTTTTTCAGGGAGCCTAATCTCGTGTTCAGTACAGGCATCCTTCGTTGTTAAGGAAGCTGGAACGCTCGAGCGCGGCGCCCACCTTATGAAGGTGGGTTCATAGATGACTGCGGGGAAGGATATTTTTGTGCCTAGGCAGTCTGTGTTTAAATTGTGATGGCTCGCGGAAGAGTCGCGACGGCTCACGGAAGAGCGCTGACAGTCCGCGGAAGAGCCGCAATGGTCCGTGGAAGCGTTGCGCGCCTCCTCGCAAGCCTACAGCCGCTCATTCTGCCCGCATAATCATTGACATACCTGCCCCTGATTGCCACAATAAGTACCGCAACGGGGATATAGCTCAGTTGGGAGAGCGCTGCCTTCGCAAGGCAGAGGCCGAGGGTTCGAATCCCTTTATCTCCACCATGACTTTGACGCGCGCAGAGACCCTGCGCGTTTTTTATACCACCATCTGCCTGGGCAGATACGACGGGAGGCGAGAAACCCTTGGGTAGCGCACCATCACCTCATACCCTTACGTTTTCTGCCTACGACGTCTGCGAACTGTGCCCAAGGCGTTGCCATGCTCAAAGAAACGCTGGTAAAGCTGGTCTTTGCGGAGCTTCATGCACTATTCGTGTAGCTCGTTCGGCGCTGCACTTCTGGGAGGAGCCTCCCATCTCGGGAGAGGCTGGATCAGGCGCCATCTTTTTCACCGGCTGCCCGCTTAGATGCGTGTTCTGTCAGAACCATCAGATCTCGCAGGAGGGTTTTGGCAAGCCCGTCACAACCGAACGCCTTGCTCAGATGATGCTTGAACTCCAGGCTCAGGGCGCACTTAACATTAACCTTGTGACACCACTGCACTTCTCGCCACACATTATTGAGGCGGTAACGCTGGCAAAAGAGGCGGGGCTCACGCTCCCGATTGTGTGCAATACCTCGGGATATGAGCTGCCAGAGGTGGTGCAGAAAGTCTCGGACGTCATTGATATTTGGCTGACGGACGTCAAATATGCTGATCCTCAGCTGGCAAAAGAACTCTCGTACGCGGCGGATTATCCAGAGATGTCCATGGCCGCGCTTGAAGTTATGTATGACTCAGTGATGAGTCGCGGCGGTCGCAAACTTGACGATGACGGACGCATGCTGCAGGGCATTATTGTGCGTCACCTGGTCATGCCTACGCACGCGGACGATTCCTGTGAGGTGCTCAACCGCGTCTGGAATCTTTGTCATAATGATGTAGACGTATCAATCATGAATCAGTACACGCCCAACGAGCGCATGCGTGCGGCTGGCGGTCCGCTTTCTGGAACGCTTTCTGACGAGGAGTACGAGTTGGTGCTCTGTCATGCGGATGACCTGGGCTTTGAGAACCTGTGGTGGCAGGAGGGCGGAACCGTCTCCGAGAGTTTTGTGCCAGCCTTTGACGCAACAGGCGTTGAGGGTCCCGCGCTCAAGCTCCGCTCGGCTCGCAGCAACGCCACTGACGCTTCAGCCTGTACCACCACCAGCATCCCCGATACGCAAACCGAGGAGTAACCATGTCTGTCGAGAAACCCGAAGAGCTCCAAACCACTCCTGCGCCACAGGCGGCTGCACTCACGGACGCGGAGCGCGCCGAGCTGGAAGCGCTCCGCGCAGAGAAAGAGCGCAGAGAGCTCGAGGCGCTTCGCGCAGAGAAAGAGCGCAGGGAGCTCGAGGCGCTGCGTGCCGAGAAGACCCGTGCAGTCCAAGCAGAAGCTCAAGAGCAAGTAGAGGCAGCCGCCGCTGAAGACGCTCAGCTTGTTGCAGCTCAGCAGCGTGCCGCACGTCAAGCGGCTCAGCTGGAGGCCGAGCAAATTCGTCGTATTCAGGAGCAGCGCGCAAAAGGCCGCGCCCTCATGGAGCCAGATGAAGACGACGAAGACATCAAAATGCCTCTGGGGCAAAAAATTGTTATTGGAACTGTGGTAATTCTCGCAGTTATTTTTGTTGTAAGCCAATTTATTTTGTAGGACTGCTACTCTAGATATATCGTCTCACCGTCAGTTTTTGACCAATCGAAAAGAGCAACTATGTCACTCACTGATCGTACCAAACCCTCAGACGTTAGCCTTAATACAGACTTGTATGAGCTCACGATGGCTCAAGGTTATTGGGAAGCCGGTCTTGTTGATGCAGAGGCATGCTTTACCGCATTCTTCCGCGAGAACCCCTTTAATGGTGGATTTGCAATTTCTTGTGGTACTGGTCAAATTGCCGACTTAGTTGAAAACTTTATCTATGAAGATGACGATATTGACTACCTGGCAAGCATTAACTCTCCTGGTGGCGGCCGTCTCTTTAAGCCAGCGTTCCTTGAGTTTTTGCGCAACCACAAGCTCAATGTAACCATTGATGCAATCCCCGAGGGAGAGCTTGTTTTCCCACGTGAGCCTATGGTCCGCGTAGAGGGCTCCATTGTTGACTGCCAGCTCATTGAGACCGCCCTGCTAAACTTGGTCAACTTCCAGACTTTGGCAGCAACAAAATGCGCTCGCGTTATCAAGGCTGCTCAGGGCAATCCTGTCTCTGACTTTGGCCTGCGTCGTGCCCAAGGTCCAGATGGTGGCTTGGCAGTTGCTCGCGCTTCCTATATTGCAGGAGCTTCAAGTACTTCAAATGTCCTTGCTGGCAAAATTTACGGCATTCCTGTTTTTGGTACCCACGCACACTCTTGGGTAATGTCGTTTGATACTGAGCTTGATGCCTTTAGGGCGTTTGCAAAATCTAGCCCAACTAACTGCTCACTTCTGCTTGATACCTATGATGTTCACGAAGGCATCAAGAACGCCATCATTGTGGCAAAAGAGATGGAGGAGCGCGGCGAGCGCTTGAATGCTGTTCGTATTGACTCCGGAGACCTTGCACGCCTTTCCAAGGAGGCTCGTAAAGCCTTTGATGAGGCTGGTCTTCCATATATCAAGATTTCTGTCTCAAACGATCTTGATGAGTACACCATTCAGTCGCTCTTTGCCCAAGGCGCGCCTATTGATGCTTTTGGTGTTGGTACTAAGCTTGCTACCTGCGATCCTCAGCCTTCTCTTGGTGGCGTCTACAAGTTAACTGCTCGCCGTCAGTCTGCTGCTGAGCCTTGGACTCCTGTTATCAAGCTGTCCGAGATGGCCTACAAGCGTACCGTCCCAGGCATTCAGCACATTCGCCGCTTCTATGATGCAAACGGCTGTCCTGCAGGCGACATGATTTTTGACCCAGATTACCTGGTAACCAAGAGTCCAGAGTCTAAGGCAACTGTTGTCGACATTATTGACCCGTATTCAACTCACAAGCTTGAAGGAACTTCTCGCGAACTGATGGTAAGGCTGGTAGAAGATGGCAAGCGCGTAAGGGAGAGCGAGTCTATTGAGGTTGCGCGCGATCGTTGCCACGCAGCGCTTATGCACCTTGATGCGGCATACACACGCTTCTTGAACCCTCAGATTTATCCTGTGGGTCTTGAGCGCGGTCTGGCCAATTTGC
>ERZ773214.1213-NODE-1213-length-15311-cov-9.449200_pt1 | contig 15311 bp, 14 predicted proteins | sample MGYA00511238_ERZ773214 | MGnify/ENA primary metagenome ERZ773214 (study PRJEB29015, sample SAMEA2738157) | human oral metagenome | biome: human oral; feature: human-associated habitat; material: saliva | place: China | collected 2259 ...
ATTGTCCTAAAAGGACTCATTGAATTAACCTGCTGTTCAATTTTCAAAGTTCATTATGCTGTTTTTACAGCCTATTCATTATACTATTTCTGGACTAATCCGTCAAGTATTTTTTTCTCTTTTTGAAGACTCTTTTTTATCGAAAAAACAAAATCTCCTACTTGTCTTTTGACTTGTTATGTCAAGGACAAGTAATACTATATCACCATTTCCCTTTAGTGTCAATAAAATTCGAACAATTTTTAAACTTTTTTCAGCTACGTAAACTATAATAAATTCATCAAACAAATTGTTCGTTTTTTTACTTTTATTACACTTTTTTAACCCTGTTTGCTATATATAATATTCGTCTTATTTTCTTCCCTACTTATATGTATAAATCTCCTCTAATATATGTAAATATTAGCCCTATATTATATACAAATCTTTCTAATTGGTATAAAATAAATATATCATTTATATTGGAATTATAATTAGATATATCAATCTAATTAACTGTCAATAGAAACAGGTTTTAATTAATACAAAAAGTTTTGAGGAGGTATTTTATGTTATCAAAAAGATTAGACAATGTTGCACCTTCAGTGACTGTAGGTATCAGCTCTAAGGTAAAGGAAATGAGGGCTAATGGTATTGATGTCATCAGTCTTAGTATAGGTGAGCCAGACTTCAACATACCAGAAAAGGCTAAGGAACACGGTAAGAAGTCCTTGGACGACAACAAAACCAAGTATGACTTTCCTGCTGGTATTCCTGAGTTAAGACAGGAAATATGCAAAAAACTTAAGAGAGAAAACCATATAGACTACACTCCTGACCAGATAGTCCTTTCTAGTGGGGCAAAAAACTCAATTACTAATGTCCTACTTGTTACTACTGATCCAGGCAGTGAGGTCCTTCTCCCACTTCCATACTGGGTAAGCTACTCTGAAATGGTAAAGGTTGTAAATGCAGTTCCAGTTGAAGTAAAGACTTCTAAGGAAAATAACTTCAAACTGGCTAAGGATGATCTGCTTAGGGCCATAACTGACAAGACTAGACTATTAATACTTACTAATCCATCTAATCCTACAGGTGCTGTATATACTAAGGAAGAATTAGAAGAAATTGCTAGTGTCTGCCTAGAAAAAGGCATCTATATAATGGCTGACGAAATATATGAAAAGATCAGGTTTGATGATAGCTTTGTTTCAGTAGCTTCTCTAAGCGAAGAGATAAAGGATATAACAATAACAGTAAATGGTTTTGCCAAGTGCGCAGCTATGACAGGAACTCGTCTAGGCTATACCGCTTCAAATACTCAGCTAGCCAAGGCTATGAACTCTATTCAGAGTCATATAGTATCTCATCCTTGCCTTACTTCCCAGTATATGGGTCTTGGAGCCCTACTAGAATGCGAAGAAGATATGCAGGAAATGGTAGCTACCTACAAACGTAGGTGCCAGTTAATTACTAGCAGGCTAGACAAGGTTGATGGAATTTCATATATTAAGCCATCTGGAGCCTTCTATATATTTATAGACCTATCAAGGGTTAAGGAAAACTACCCTTACGAGGACAGCTTCTCGGTTAAGTTCTGCGAGGACTTCCTAAATGACGAAAGAGTTGCCATCATACCAGGTAAGGCCTTTGGTACTGATGATTATGTAAGAATATCCTATGCATGCCACGAGGATGACTTCCTTGAAGGTATAGATAGACTAGAAAGATACATAAAAAAATATCTTTAGGTATAAATTGGAGGCTCTTCAATGAATAAAAGTGAAATTGATGGTGACCAAATAAGCATTAGGCAGGTAGCCAAGGTTGCAGGTGCCTTCGTAGCCTGGATAATTGGAGCTGGCTTCGCTACAGGCAGAGAAATACTTAGCTTTTTTTCCAGCTTTGGCTACTACAGCTACGGTGTCATCTTAATTATACTAATAGGTTTTTCCTTTACTGGCAGGGTCATCATGGAAACCGGCTACCAACATAGGGAAGACCCAGATTTTAGACAATACGAATACTTTTGTGGCAAAAAAATAGGTAAACTCTACTCTATTATAATGCCTATAATGCTCTTCTTTATGATGGGCATACTAATATCAGCTACAGGGTCTACGCTACAGGAGCACTATGGAATCAACAGGTACCTGGGCTCAGGTATTATGGCCCTAATAGTCTTGACCGCCTACCTAGCTGGATTTGATAGGTTCATCCAAGTCCTGTCAAAAATTGGGCCAATATTGGTGGCCTTCTTCCTCTTGGTCGGTACGATAGTTATCTTTAAGGACTATGACAGCTTTTCAAGGATAGGACTCTATAGGTACCAGCTAAGTAGCTTCCACGCTGCACCTGTGTGGTTCTTTAGTGGTTTTTTGTATTTCTCCTTGGCAGTTTCGTCAGGAGGTACCTACTTTTCAAAGTTAGGGGCCTCTTGTAAGAGCTTGAAAATAGCCAGGTACGGTACCCTGTTGGGAGCCGCTGAGGTAACCCTAGCTGTCCTTATACTTAGCACAGCTATCCTTCTAAATGTAGATACCATAACCAAGGTAGATGTACCAACCCTACACTTGGCAAAGCATGTAAGCCCACTTATGGCCAGCATATTTACAGTTATCCTCTTGTTGGGTATGTTCTCATCATCCTCAGCAACCATGTGGAGCTTATGTAAGTTCATATATCCAGAGAACAAGCAAAAGAACAGGACCGCTGCCATATTTATAGCTATAGCAGCTACCCTCGTAGGAATACTTCCATTCGCAAAATTGGTTGCTGTAATACTACCAGCCATTGGTTATATAGGAATCTACTATATACTTTGCGTAATATATAAGGGAATAAAAAACATCAATATAAATAGAAAAACAATATAAACAGAAAAGCAATATAAACATTATTCAATCAAAAAGGACCGAGCTAAATACTAGCCAGTCCTTTTTTATGTTTATATATAATAATCATAGCTATAGAAAAAACTCTTGGAATCTACTACTCCACACCTATATCTTCCATATTTACATCATCACCATACTTGATATCGGTAATCTTGTAAATTATTTGAACTAAAAGGTCATAGGCAAAAATTGCGATCAAGAAGTAGAAGGTCATCCCACTAAATTTATCTGCAAAAATAGGAGACTTAACCATATAACCATAGTTTGAGTGTAGTCCAAGGTTTATGACATACAGACTCAAATTAAAGAATAGGGTAAAGAGTCTAACCTGCTTTTTACATTTTAAAATATAGGCCCTATGCTCCTTAAATACCACATAGGCAGCCATAAGGATAGCTATATGGTAAAAGTAGAAGAAGGTGTTGCTGAAGTGCGGAAACTTAAACGGATCCATACCCGGATGGGCCAGGGCCAAAATTCCACCAAAAATACCCCATACATATATGACAGGAGTAACCCTCCTATCAGATGTAATTAGGTAGTAGACACTCAACAAGGCAGTAAGCCTACAATGATACAGTGGCAGCGATTCTGTAAGGCCAGAATACTTACCCACATAGTACCAAGTATACCTCATACATATATCTATCAAAAATACTACTAGCAAGACCCTCTTTATCCTGTTTATAGGATAGTCCTTCTTTATACAATAAATTACAAATGCGAAAGAAACCAATGATAAAAGCATCAAAACTGACCCGTTCATAGGTTCCATTAAGTCTGGCTTAGTCCTAAAGAAGTACCTTATTAAATCCACTTATATCTTTCCTCCTCTTCTAGATAATACTAAAAACATCTTTTGAAATTCTGCTTTAGATATCTTTTTACAAAGCCTATTTAAACCTAATAAAGTTTAGCCCCTGCTGGTATCTTATCATCTACCATTAGAAGGTTTAGTAATTCCTCACCGTCATAGTCGCACACTGCTGATATCAACATACCACAAGACTCAACCCCCATCATCTTCCTAGGTGGTAGGTTAGTGATAGCAACTAGAGTCTTACCCACTAGTTCCTCTGCTGAGTAGTGCATCTTGATACCTGATAGGATTACCCTCTCCTGGCCAGAACCATCATTTAGGGTGAACTTTAATAGCTTATTTGACTTAGGTACTTCTTCACACTTCAATACCTTCACTACTCTGAAGTCTGACTTAGAGAAAGTTTCAAAGTCTATATCTTCTTCAAATAAAGGTTCTACCTTTACCTTAGATAGGTCTATCTTCACTTCCTTCTTTTCAGCCTCTTCATCAGCTTCTGACGAACCATCTCTTAAAGGCTTCATTGTAGGGAATAGTAAAACGTCCCTGATAGTTGTAGAGTTTGTAAGAAGCATGATAACTCTGTCTATACCTATGCCTAGTCCGCCTGTTGGAGGAAGACCTACTTCTAGGGCATTTATGAAATCCTCATCCATTTCACAAGCCTCATCATCACCTAGCTCTCTCTTTCTTACCTGGTCTTCAAACCTACCCCTTTGGTCGATAGGGTCATTTAATTCTGAGAATGCATTAGCAAGCTCCCACTTATTTGCAAAGGCTTCAAACCTGTCAGTCCTTCTTGGATCCTCAACATTTCTCTTGGCAAGAGGAGACACCTCTACTGGATGGTGAGTGATGAATGTAGGCTGAATTAGCTTGTCTTCACCAAATTCTTCAAAGAAGGCATTGATTACTTCACCCCTTCTCATTCCTGGAGTGATTTCTATACCTTTTTCTCTAGCTATAGCTAAGGCCTCTTCATCAGTGTTGATTTCAGAGAAGTCTACACCCGCATATTCCTTTACACATTCTTCCATAGTCATTCTCTTCCATGGTGGTGTAAAGTCTATTTCAGTGCCCTGGTAGTTTATCTTCATGCTACCTGTAGCAACCTCAGCCATATGTGATATTACATTTTCAGTGATATCCATCATATCCTTATAGTCTGCATAGGCCTGGTATAGCTCTATAGCAGTATACTCTGGGTTGTGCTTCATGTCCATACCTTCGTTCCTGAACATCCTACCCATTTCGTATACCTTGTCAAATCCACCAACGATCAGTCTCTTTAGGTACAATTCATTGGCAATTCTTAGATACATAGGTATATCAAGTGTATTGTGGTGGGTAATAAATGGTCTGGCATTTGCACCACCTGCAATTGTATTTAGAATTGGAGTTTCTACTTCTAGGAAGCCTCTTTCATCAAGATAGCTTCTTAGGGCCTTTAGGGCCTTTGTTCTAGTAAGGAATGCATCCTTAACCTCTGGGTTAACTATAAGGTCTACATATCTCTGTCTGTATCTTAGGTCGACATCCTTTAGACCATGGTACTTTTCAGGTAGTACCTGTAGTGACTTAGATAGTAGGACTAACTTTTCTACGTGTACAGAAACCTCTTCTGTCTTAGTCTTGAATACGAAACCTTCTATACCCACTATATCACCAATGTCATATGTCTTGAATAGCTTATACTCATCAAGACCTATATCATCCCTCTTTACATAGGCCTGTATCCTACCATTCTGGTCCTGTAGGTGCATAAATGACGCCTTACCCATGATTCTCTTTGACATGATACGACCTGCTAGGCTTACCCTCTGTCCTTCTAGGCTATCATACTGGTCAATTACTTCATTTGAATGATGTGTTACATCGTACTTACTGATCTTGAATGGGTCTCTTCCCATCTTCTGAAGCTCACTTAGCTTGTCTCTCCTAACCTGTAGAACCTCACTTAAATTTTCTACCTGACTTTCTGGCTTATTATTTTCCATAATGTCCTCCTACTGACTTGTATCTCTATTATATCTTATCTTTAATCCTATATACCTGTATTTGACCTAACTTGACCAGGTCTTCTAGGCCCTTATCCCTATTATCTCTTTATATCTACAACCTTAAGCTTGGCTATTCCGTCCGGCACTGTTACTTCAACTATATCGCCCTTAGCCCTGCCTAGTAGAGCCTTACCAACTGGAGATTCATTAGAAATCTTTCCATCATATGGGTCCGCCTCTGCGCTACCTACTATAGTGTATTCTAGTTCTTCATCAAAGTCTTCATCGTATATCTTAACTATAGAACCAATAGTTATAATATCTAGGTTTACGTTGCTTTCATCTATTATCACAGCTACCCTAGTCATGTTTTCTAACTTTAGGATTCTTTCTTCAAGAGCTGCCTGTTCTTTCTTAGCTTCATCATACTCAGCATTTTCTGAAAGGTCACCAAATGATATAGCTACCTTTAGTCTTTCCGCTACTTCTTTTCTTCTTGTCGTTTTTAATAGCTCTAATTCGCTTTCAAGTTTATCGTAACCCTCCTGCGTAAGTATAATCTCTTTACTGTTATTTTCTTCCATTTTAACCTCCAAATTGATATTTATATTATTTTATATATCATTTACTAATTTAACTTAATATAGTAAATTGTGCTAAAATTAGACACAATTTGCTATACGTCCGATATATTATATTCTAAAACCGTCAAAAAGTCAAGGTTTTCTAATACTTTCAATATAATATCTTTCTGTGATACCAAGCTTGTTTGTCCAATAATATTGGATAAGATCACTTGATCTCAAAACTATCTTCCACTAATTTTTATTCTCGCTTTACGAAATTAAAAATAAGAGTAACCAGACTGTTATACTTCCTAGGAAGATATCCTCACTTGGTTACTCTTAACTTTATTTTATTTGTCGATTATATTTATCCTTTATATTAACCTACCTTAAATGAAATCACACAAGCCCAGGGGTATTAGGATATTAAAACCAAAAATCATACTGTCTATTTTTGTGTCCATATAAGGTGGATCGAAAAGCGTTAGTATCAGAGTCCATATAACTAGACTCACTATAAATAATAATACTTTTTTTAGCCTTTCTTTAAAAGATCTTCTAGCTGGTTTATAGTCTTGAATTGACACCATTAGTATATATATGGCAATATAAATGGCTAACATTAGGCCATTATTTACATTAGTGAAAAATGTAATTAAGGATACTCCATATAAAATTATCACTAGTGGTATTATCATATATTTTGGTATATTATTTTTCAATGATATCATCTTTTCATACCTGCCTTTTCAGTCATCACAGGGCCCTTACCCTTTGTTATTATGATTTTATCATTGCAGTAAATTAAAATCAATAATTTATACAAACTTGTTTATGATATTAAGAATAGTAGACCTAAGTAATCAATAATAAAATTATAACTTTATTTTTTTACTCTGACCTATCTTTTCATAGCTATAAAGATTTCGATTTATGTCCATATTTTCACTGGTGTTTTCATTGTTAAAGGCGTTATTATCTTCTATATATTTTATATCTTTATCTAATTCTTCAACAAAAGTTTCTGGCTTTATGTTCTCTTCCCCCTTTACCTTATAAGCCTCTAAAATTATGTAACTACTTTTTAAAAACCTAGATATATCTTTGTTTTGACTAGTCATAGTCCTCATAATGTATCTGATATCACTATCTCCTTGCCCATTTCCTATCATAGGACTTAGCCTAATTCTATCTCCCTGATCATTGATTGCTATTATATCCAAATCATGTCCCTTGTTATTATCCTTGTCAAAATAATAATGTATGTCTGCTTGAATACCTAGTTCATTTATAGATAAAGACCTACAAATAACTTTATCGTTGCCATTATATATAGAAAATTCGTCATGGTAATATTTAGTTGAATCCCTTAAGTATACCTTATCCATATTTTCTATGGAAAAGTCTAAGACTTGATCAAATCTCTTGATTGAGTCTCTCCCATCCTTAATGGCTAGTACATAATCTATTTTACGGTTATTTTTTGCTTTTTCATATGCATCTAATAGCTTCTTCTTGTCTATTTCCTTTATCTCCAAACCTTGTATTTCAAGGTCTATACTGTCTATTTTTTCATCTATACTGGATTCAAGATCTATTTCATAATCGATTCTAAACAGTTGCTTTTTTTTATTCTCATTATTGACTAAACTTACGGTTTGTCCAAGTCCACGATCTTCTACTTCCTTATGGTTTATTTTAAGGCATATTCCACCAAAACTTGGTTCCTTAACAATATTAGCATTGTAATCAAGCTCAACAAAAAAACTCATATATACTTTATTCTCATCTAGTAAAATCTTATCTAATCTAATTTTATTTTCTCCCATCTTCTTAGCCTTTTTCATATACTTTAGGCTATATTTATCAGCATCTTCACCTATAGTAAATAAATGACTAAAAGAATTTTTCGCATCTTCAATAGCTTGACTGATAAGAATATTTGTATACTTATTATTCATCACACCTATTCCAATCAGCAAAATAACAACTGCTGCAATCAAAATAGATTTTTTCTTCTTATCTTTTTTCACACTATTTTTTCTAATTTCCAATATCCGCTTCTTATCAACAGTAAAATCTAATTCCTCTAACTCATCACTGTCAATTTCTTCTATGCCTGATAGATTATATAAATTATTCAATACATCATATATATTAATATTATTTTTCATCAGATACACCTCCAATTCTCTTTATTATCTTCTGTTTGGCATAATAAATTCTGTTGTACACAGTTTTTTTGGATAAGGAAAGCTGATCGGAAATTTCCTCAATTGAATATCCTTCTATAAATCTAAATTTCACTATACGCTTATCTATATCAGATAAGCCTCCTAATATATGGTCCAAGTCTTCTTCAATTTCTGTCTCAATATATGATATATCAACTTGAACTTGACCATTTATACTTTGCTCTCTTTTATCTTTATAAACTTTTCTTAAATAGTCTAGACACTTGTACCTGGCTATACCAGCTATCCAGTTTTTAAGGCTAGATCTTGCTGGGTCATATTTATCTATGTGCTCCCAAATAGCAATAAATATATCATTTATACACTCCTCTGTATATTCTGGATAATTACCTAACTTCTTTATAATTATAGACTTAATTATCCCACCATATTGACTAATTATATCTTCAAGCGCCTCTTCTTCTCCATTTTGTATATTTTTCTTGAGGATTTTGTCTTTTATATTTATTGTCAAGATGACCACCTCCTTTAACCTATAATTCGAATATTGATTAGTTGTTTTCTTACAGTCTAGAAAATTTTTAATAAAGTTAACCTCATAAATTTTATTGTTGTAATGTTGAACTTATAATACAAAATGGCAACATCCATAGCTACACGTTTGCTACAGATGCTGCCACATAATTTAATAGATTTTGGTGATTTATATTATCACCAACGTTATTTGACATAGATCCTTATATTTATCCTTTATTTAACCTACCTTCTTAGTCTTTTTCGCACACTATAGATTGTGTTTATCGGAATCTTCACCTATAATTCGAATATTAATTGATTATTTTCTTACAGTCTAGAAAATTTTTATAAAGTTAACCTAGCAACTATACTAAAAGATCGCTTTTCATAAATATGTAAAGTACTTTATTCCATTTTTTTCGTTCTACGTAGTAGGATAAACAATATCGGTAGACTATTAACCATAGAAATACATATAAGGTTCTTATAGTCGTATATATTTTGTATCCCTTCATAATAAATTCCCTTATTATAGTATATAAGGTATTGGGATAATTTAGATATAAGAAAAGTTGTAAAAATTAATATCAAAGATATAAATATCCATTCCAAAATTAAACACTTATAAATCTTCTTTTTACTAGCACCTATCTTTTTAATAATAGATATATCATTCTTATTTACCTCATATAATGAAGATGTGCTATTTATTGCAGAGAATAATATGGCCATAAGCAAAGATACTATAACTGCAGTATTAAATATCTTCTTTCTGCTATTAATCTGATTTATTTGATTAAGTTCACTTCTTATATTCCTAGTCACTATATTTTTTCTACCAAGAAAAACCTTATCAATTTCACTGTACAATTTATTTATATCGTAATTGCCCTTAGCGTATATATTAAAATTTCTAAAATCCTTTATCTTATAGATATCGCTAAACTTTTTATCAGTTATAATTATATTTAATGTAGGATTAGTTCTTTCTCTCGCATTTTCAAAATAGGTTCCATATGCTATACCAACAACCTTAAATTTATTTATAGTATACTTGCTAACATCATCATTCAAATCATAGTAACTCATATCTATAAGAGAATCCTTTGGTGTCATAACCTCTATATCATCTCCAGGCTTAATATCTACAACATTTTTTCCATCTGGTAAATTTTTAAAGTTATTATCATCTGTTTTTGGTACCACTACTATAGCATTATTTGCTTCGTTTAATTTTTTAATATCAAAACTACCACTAGTTTTAAACTCTGCTAATCTAATGAAGGACTCATCGTTATATGCTCTTACACTTGCCTTTATCAGTTTCTTTTTTGTTATCTCATTTATACCAAGATATTCTTTCCAATATTCATCCTTTGAATTCTCATTAATGTTAGAGAAGTAGGCGTCATTTATCTTCCACTTATCTTGATATATGATTTTTCCTGGTATAAACCTACTATAATCAATGCTCCTTATCCCTTTAATCTTGCTCAGCTCTTCATATTCACTTTTTGAGATTGACTTATTTAGGTCTTTATCAGTTGCAGCGACCTTTATATCTGAATATGCATACATATCCCATACCATCATTTTTTCTTCTTCCCTACTCATATAAGCGTTAAATCCTATCATTAAATAGTAGGACGATAACATAGACATGGTTATAACCATTGTTATAATTATAGATGCATCTTTTATTAGGTAATTTAGATATATGTTTTTTGTAAATCTATTATTTTTTTTAACATCGTACTCATCATTCATTCCAGAAATTATATCTATCCTTTTGATTTTCCTATAAATAATGTAGGAGAGAACCAGTATAAATAGTAGTAAAATCGTCAAGTCGGCAAAAATTTGTTTATAATTAATAATTAAACTTAGATTCGCTATTTTATTGTGTATGTAGATATTACCAATACTAGTAAAACGAAGTCTTTTTACTATAATTTTAGTGAATAAATTGCTAATAAAGAGACCTATTGGTATTGATATCATGTATAAAATCAATAATTCATAAAATATACTCTTGAATATAAATTGTTTTTTTGCTCCCATGGCCTTAATCAAGGAGTATAAATTAATACGGTCTCTTATAGACATATTAATTATAGAAAAAACTATTAAGATACATAACAATGAAAAAATTGAGCTCTTAATAATATTATTTATATCAAGATCGCTACTTAAAATTTCACTTATCTCTTCTGGAGATGATGCGTTTATAGATATATTATTCTTTTCAATTCTGTACTTTGATTGATACCTATCTAAAACAGAAAATAGGCGAGTCCCCCTCTTATACTCTAGTTTAATACTTAAATCATTAGACTTGCTATCCTTGATATTTTTATATATCGTTTTTACACCTATATTCTTTTTGGTAGGTGTATCATGGATTATTCCACATATATTACATTCTTCATTGACTATTTTTCCCGACCCATTTTTATAGCTTATTTTAAGCTTTTGATTTATATTAGGCTTTAGACCTAAATAATCCAATGTCCATTTCTCTAGAATAACATCATTTTCTTTTTTAAACAGACCTCCCTTGATAAACATAGAAGTTGATAATAGGTTGTCTGAATTTGTTCCAACCACTTGATACAGGTACTTTTTATCCACTGAATAACCGATAAAACTCTCTAGCCCTAAGGCTTTTATCTCTTTGTTGTCCTTAATCGCTTCATACTGTCTATTCTTAGCATTTTTTATAATTACATTATATGGCGTATTCTGATATTCTCTCTGTAAATTTTCTAGATTTGAAATGGTCTCAACTAGGGAGCTGGATATTATAATAATCGTGATACAAATTAGAAATGAAAAAGAAACTAGAAATGATTTAATTTTGTTTCCATATATATACTTTAGAACAAATTTCATATATCCTGCCCTCCATTAAAATTTATAATCACGATTTTTACTTGCCTATCATATAAGATTGAACTAAAATTCTTCCATTACACTTAAAATATTAATATTATTATATTTTAAGTTCAAAATCACACAAGTCCAGGGGTATTAGGTTATTAAAACAAAAAATCACGCTGTCTATTTTTGTGTCCATATAAAGTGAATCAAAAAGCGTTAGTATCAGAGTCCATATAACTAGACTCACTATAAATAATAATACTTTTTTTAGCCTTTCTTTAAAAGATCTTCTAGCTGGTTTATAGTCTTGAATTGACACCATTAGTATATATATGGCAATATAAATGGCTAACATTAGGCCATTATTTACATTAGTGAAAAATGTAATTAAGGATACTCCATATAAAATTATCACTAGTGGTATTATCATATATTTTGGTATATTATTTTTCAATGATATCATCTTTTCATACCTGCCTTTTCAGTCATCACAGGACCCTTACCCTTTGTTATTATAATTTTATCATTATAGTAATTTAAAATCAATTATTTATACAAGCTTGTTTATGATATTAAGAACAGTAGACCTAAATAGTCTATACCTAATCTTGTTATCCATAAAGACATAGACCATCATAGTTTCTATTGAAAAAATTATAAACAGTATTTTCATATCCATATAGCTTTCTCTCTTCATGTCTTTATACTTTAGTATAACTATTCACATAGGTATATTCTATAAGTATCTATATTTTTCACTAAATTGTCCTTACTCTATCTATTATACAAGATGACTCCACATCTATTATATTATATTCTTGTAATACTGCTTTTTAAAGTGGCTTTTTCAAAGCTTTTAATTTTACTATTGTTTATTTATATAAAAAATAGTAAAATTAACATATATCAAGAAAGTATGTATTCGTGAATTTACTAGTAAACAAAATTAAGTCTCTTATGAAAGAGTTTGGTACGACATAAACTGGTTTAACTACAAGCCTAAGCCTTACTAAATCTAACATTTCAAAATGTGATAATGGTATAGTAGAGCCTAGAATTTATATCCTTAGGCAAATGTAAGACGTATTCGAGGTGTCCGTTAGCTACCTTATTTGGCTAGTAAATTCATAAGATTATCTAGATACTTTTACTGCCTGTGCTTACAAAGATATAAGTAATAAGCTAAGGCAGAGTTGAAAATTTTTAAGGATTGTTTTAGAAGTAAGTATAAGTAAAGGAATATTTTTATGAGTAATTCAAACAATCTTCGCTATGAAGTCAAATCAGGAGGCTGTCTGAACAAGGGTTTAACTATAAAGCTTTCAAAGTTTAATATGGTTAATACTAGACGAGAGTTCTTTAATATAACACTTAAAGAAATTGAGGAAGTAGTAAATACAAACTATGGTAAAACCGTTGATTTTGTAAAAAATACAGATGATGAACAGTATAGAAGTAGTTTGATAATTAAAGGAGCGTGCGGATAATATTATGAGCTATAAACAATACTTATTAGACTATATGAGAGAATATCATATATATAACGATAAAGATTTAATAAAGTCCTTTGCTGAGATTTTAGATAATAAATTAACTCAATCTAATGGTGAAAAACTACACTTTAATGCCTATACTCCTAACTACACGCTATATGATGCTATATGTGGTGCTGTGCCAATCAATGACAAACTTTACAGTGATTTGAATTGTACAAAGAAAATGAATTATGTAAACATAAAAAGAGAAATATTAAGAATTTTAATCAAGACTGGATTCACCGATAGAGAGAGTGAAATTTTTGATTCAGTTGACAACTTCAGGCTAGTTTCAGAAATCCCCTTACTTTACGATGACATTTGGTACAAAGCTAAAGAATACTCTCTTAAAGATAAAACTATTGTAAAGCTAGAAGATGGTGCTTATATGATTACCTATCTAGGTATCAAAAGATACTATGAGTATATATACGATTGGCATACACCTTGTTTTAATATTACTTATCAACCGGAAGCTAAAGATTGTATGTATAGGTCGAGACATGATGCTCTTATTGAATATACTTCAATTATAAGTAGTTATACAAATATGTTGTTGTTTTCAGAATTGGTAAAATCGCAACAAACTATTAATGAAGATAATATAAAATTTCAAAAGTCAATTAGTAAAAAGAATGATTTCATGCAAAAATGCATGATTATAGCCACTTTTTCTACTGCTTTAGCAACTTTGGCAATGTTTTTTAAATAAAATCATTATTTTTGAATAACATTTGTGACAGTTTAAAACAATAATGTTTATTAAATTATCTGGCAGCATCTATAACAAACCCTTAGTTATGGATGTTGCCCTCTTGTATTTTATATATCTTTCCACAAGTATTATCCTTGTCTTAAAATTCCTAAAACTCATGTCTACGTTGGATACTCTTTTAATTACTTTTATACCGCTATTTTCATCCTCTACAAATGCATTATTATAGTCATTTTTAAATGAATTTACCACATATTTGCTTATATAATACAACCACTTCCGAAAACCGTACAATCATGACTACACATCCTACGGATGGTTTGCACAATGGCTATAAGCACAAGGGTTACCGGCCAGCGTCTATAGACGCTGGCTTTCACTCTATTTAAGCTCGGTCTTTGACTCGTCACCACTCTTTAAAGTGTAAAACGGCCTAGAGTTAAATTTAAAATACAGGTTTGGTGAATATAACAATTTTTTTGTAAACTCTTGTTCAATATTATTTCTATACTCGTTATCCTGCTACAAATAAACTTATTGTATTCTTATGCATTAACAGTATCAACTACAAGTAAAAAATCAGGTATATTCAAAAATCTCTGCCACAGTTTTCTTATCAAGTTCAGTTGTATCTTTTATAGCTGTATCATTTAAAGTTAAAAGTTTTACCTGTTGAGCATCTAAAAGTTCTGCAGGAATTATCCAGGGTTCACCCTGCTTTAAGCTTTCTAAATACTTATGATAAACTCCGTCTCTACCTTCTTTACTTGCAAGCTCGGCAACAATTAAATCTACTTTTACAATAAGTGATATTTTTTAAAAAAACTGATATGTTGTCTTTTTTATAGAAAACAACCTTCCAAATAGTTTTTATGCCTTCAACAGTAAACTTATACTCTGTGTGTTGTATAGTTTGAATGGTTGCAAAAAACAGGAACACACATCAAATCTCATGTATAATTTAAATCACGACAAATAAAAAAACAAGGAGAAATGATATGTGTTCTAATGCTAGTATAACAGAAATCTTGGGAATTAACGATAAAAATTTAGTAATTTTAAGTAACGAAAAAGAAAATATTAAGGGGATAGAATATACAGTCTTAAGGGGAAAGCTTTCATATAGGCCGACTTGCTGCCCTAAATGTGGTATAGTCAATGAAAATTATGACATAATTAGAAATGGGAGTCAGACTGTAAAAATACTT
>ERZ773214.1214-NODE-1214-length-15291-cov-9.041153_pt1 | contig 15291 bp, 13 predicted proteins | sample MGYA00511238_ERZ773214 | MGnify/ENA primary metagenome ERZ773214 (study PRJEB29015, sample SAMEA2738157) | human oral metagenome | biome: human oral; feature: human-associated habitat; material: saliva | place: China | collected 2259 ...
CCGCCGCTCCCTTGGCGCGCCCGGTGCGCAGGCGCGGTGCCGCACGACTGTCGGCGGCGCGTACTTCTGCGGGTGCTTATCCGCGCAGGTATAGCGGCTTGGGCGGCACCCGTGCCAGCTCTTCTAATCCGCAGGTTTCGGCCCGGGATTCCGGGCGTTTCAGTCATATTAGCCTTCCCCAGAACCGCCCTCATACTGAGGGCACCGAGTCTTCGCAAGAGGCGGATGCTACCGTTACCGCCTATGCGCGCGCGGAACTTCTCTTAGACAGGTACGGTGTGCTCACGCGCGGCGCGCTCGCCTCTGAGGATGTGCCCGGCGGCTTTGCTGCCCTGTACCGGGTCTATGCGGCTGCCGAAGAGCGTGCCCTGGTGCGGCGCGGATACTTCATTGAGGGGCTGGGTGCGGCTCAGTTCGCCTCCCCAGCAACAGTGGATGCGGTGCGTTCCTACGCTAATATTGGCGCTGATAATCCGCAAAATACCGGGGTAAAACGAATAAAAAACGAGGAAGTATTCGGTTTATTTGAGGGTGTTCTGCTGGCGGCTACAGATCCGGCGAATCCTTATGGTGCGGCGCTCACGTGGCCTTCCGTCCCCAGCTTACTCTCGGCCTCTTCTACACCCGGCGGTGCGGAAGAGGCTGCGCGCGAAGGCACAGAGACCGCCCAGTCCGTGCGGCATCGTCCGGGGCGTAAGGCGGGTGCCTGCCTCATCCTGCTCGATGGTGAAGCGGTCCTCTATCTGGAACGCGGCGGCAAAACCCTGCTGTCTTTCACGGCTGATCCGCTCAAACTTGAGGCTGCGGCCCCGCTGCTGGCGCGCATCGTGCAGGCGGGTATTGCTGAGAAAATCGTGGTGGAAAAACTCAACGATTGTGATATTCTGGCAACCCCGGAACCGCCGACTCACCGGGGAGCGTCGAAGACCGATTCTGGCCGGCTGCCCGAGCATCCGGTGGTGGCGTTACGGCGCGCACTGCTTGCGCAGGGCTTTTACACAACCCCGCGCGGTCTGCGGATGCGCCGCTCCCCCTAAATGTATCCTCAAATTACACGGCTCCAGCCGGGAGTCTTCTCGCTTTGGTATGCCGCACATCGCCGGATAAAATTCCCCTGAATTCGTACCGCCCCATAATACCTCCAACGAGGAAGGGCTTAGCCAGCGTTTAGGGACAGGTTCATTGCAGCGGATATATGCAAGCTGTAGGGTGGCTTTATGCTTCCACCAGAATCACAACAGGTAACCGCAGACCCGAATACCAACACCGTTTTTATGGTGTGGAAATTTAAGAACGATATTTCTCAGCAAGCGTTGCTTGAGGGTTTTCAGAGTCTCTGCGCGCTGGTCATTAACGTGAACCACACCGCCGCCAACCGGTATTCTCCCGAAAAGGCGAACTTGGTGATGGGTATCAGCCACAGCGCCTGGTTGACGCTAGATCTGCCGAAGCCACTGCCGAAAGAGCTCGTGGAGTTTCAGTCGATTCAGGGAGCTAAGCATACCGCAGTTTCAACTCCGGGAGATCTGCACTTTCATGTGCGGGCAACTCAACGCAGCGTCGCCTACGATATTGCCGCAATCATCACCGATGCTCTGCGTGATATTGCCGAAACTATTGTAGAAGTGCACGGTTTCCGCTACTGGGATGGGCGTGCCATCATCGGTTTTGTGGACGGTACGGAAAATCCGCAGACTCCCGCATCCCGTGAATACTTCGGCGTGGTTGGTGACGAAGACCCGGAGTATCGAGGCGGCAGCTACCAGTTCGTGCAGAAGTATATTCACGATATGACGGCGTGGAATAATCTGCCCGTATCCGAGCAGGAGAAAGTCATCGGGCGCACCAAGCAGGACGATATTGAGATGCCCGACGACGTTAAACCCAGCAACTCGCATTCCGCGCTGTCTAATGTTGGCGATGATTTCAAGGTTATTCGCGATAATATGCCCTTCGGTACCGTGGGTAACAACGAAATGGGCACCTACTTCAACTGTTATGCCAGCACATTCTCAACCGTGGAGAAGATGCTCAAAAATATGTTTATCGGTGTTCCAGAAGGTAACTACGACAGGCTTTTAGATTTCAGCACCACCACAACCGGCACGCTCTTCTTCGTACCAACCATGGATATGCTGGGGGATTTTTCGGGTTAAGACACACCTCAAACACGGCGGATACCCCGCGCGGTCTGCGGATGCGCCGCTCCCTCTAAAATGCCGGGGTCTTTAAGTGCAGAAAGCCCCTGCATCAAGGAGAACCGAAATATTTTCGGTAACTCCCGATGTGGGATCTCGTTGAGAAGCTCTAGCTTAGTAACCGCCGGTCATGGTGTCTGCCACGCCAACGCAGATGTCGATAGCTTCATCGACGCGCATGGCGCGTGCACCCGCCGGAATGTTACCGCGCGGGCTGCCCTGCACCACATGCCGGGCGAAGTAATCGACTAGATGCAGCCATCCGCCTAAAATCATGCGGGTGCGGTCGTTAACGGGCATTTCGGTGCGTTCGAGCATCCATTCCAAGTATTCGTCAGGAGTACTGGGAGCATCGCTTTCACTGCCGCCTTCAGCAACATGGGCGAAGTAGGAGCGCAGCTCAACACGAAGAGCCTCCACCGGGTTAGGGTGGTGCTCGCTGAGCGCTTCAAGAACAGCCCGTGCTTCGCGCCGGGTTACCGCCGCCGCCAAAGACTCTTTGCCGGGGAAGTAATGGTACAGCAGTGCCCGAGTAATACTGGCCTCACGAGCGATGCTGCTCATGCAGGCTGCCACAACACCGTACTGCGCAAAATGAGCCGCCGCGACCTGCAGGATTTGTTCTTCCCGTTGCGCCGGAGTCAGACGCTGACCGCTCTGCCGCGTCTTCTTAGCTGCTTTTTCAGAGGCTTTTTGTACGGTTTCAGTGTGCTTAGCTTCGTTGCGTGCGTTGTGTTCCATATATCCCTCTAATCGTTCGATTTCTCGAACCTCTTTTTTTAATAGTACCGCGCTAACCCTAAGCCGCTACCTATAAAACTTAATATGAAGTTTAATGCTTATACGCTGATTTTGCCGCTTTATTAAGCCATTCCATGCTTCACGGTAGTGAAACAAATTTTATGATTTTATTTATTTATTAGACACTTTTGCGAGGAATATTTCGCATTAACTTCACACTGTTCATATACCACCCAAAATATGAGAGGGTCGTGCCATGATGGCCTAAGTATGTGCTGTCTTCAAGGCGCGGTCCTTATACTTTCACGCAGGAAGCTAGAGGTTTCCACCGAACAGGCCAACTCACAAAGCACGCTACAATCAACCTATGCCGCGACGAGTCAATCGCCACCTCTTCACACCACCCCTGCCCCAGCGCGCGGGCATAGACCCCGTATCGCTGACTCTGCCCGCGTATCCAGCACTGCATGAGACGAGCAAAGGGTCGGATGCACACCCCAGCACGGTGGCTCAGTACCTCATCAGTCGATTCTCACCCGAAGACCCCGCAACAATCCTCGACTGTTTCGCCCGGCACGAGGTGCGCACCGATGATGGCACGATCCTCACCGACCAATCCCCGTATCTGCCCGGACTAAGACTCTGGTACTACCGCCCACTTCCCGAGGAACCGCCGCTGCCAGATGACCTTCCGGTTCTCTATGAAGACGAGCATCTGCTCGCCATAGATAAACCGCATTATCTGCCCGTCACCCCGCGCGGCCCCTATGTCGCACAGACCGCGCTCACCAAACTGCGGGTACGCGAGAATAATCCTCTGCTCACGCCCGTTCACCGGCTGGACCGCCCCACCGCGGGGATCTTACTCTTCGCTAAAACCCGAGACGCGCGCGGCCCCTTCCAAACAATGTTTCAGAACCGGCAGGTCACCAAAACCTACCTTGCTATCGCCCCGGCACCGGGCGAAGACCTGCGCGAGAGCATGCTGGGCGAGGGTGTGCAGGTGCGCAGCCGTATCGATAAGGATCGCAATATTCTACAGGTGCGGCAGTACTCAGCCCGCGAATGCGAGCGCGCAGAACTTACCATAAACGCGGAAACTCTGGTGCGCATCCGAGAAGTCTATCAAGCACCACAAAGTGTTCCAATAAAATCTGGCGAACAAAACCCGTATCTGACCTATCCGGCGCCCGGCGAAGAACTCGCCCTCTACGAACTCACTCCGCACACCGGCAAAATGCACCAGCTGCGGGCACACTTGAACCTGCTCGAAACCCCAATCTTCGGCGATGTTCTCTACCCGCAGGTTCTGCCAACAGCACCAAACGATGCGTCTGTGCCGCTGCAGCTTCTAGCGCATCGTCTTGACTGTGTACACCCCTTCACGAGCAAACCGCTCACCCTGTACAGCGCACGCACGCTTTCTCTCGCACCGCGAAATGTGGCACAACCCAAGCACCAATAATGCGATAATGTGGTAGCACCTCGCCTCTCGTGGCAGTATCGTAGGTAGCTTTCATAAGCAAGGAAGAAAGAACGTGACCTCCAACCACCCTTCTGAAACAGTCCCCAGCACCGAGCATGCGCAACGCGCCTCGCGTGCCGCCGACTCTATCCTTAGTCGATACACCCGCCGCGTTTTTGGCGTACCCGGAACCCTGCTCGGGGCAGTACAGATGCCCGAATCGCGTGGTCTAGGAGCACGGTTTGCCGAATGGCATTACTGGTGGCAGGCGCACCTGCTCGACTGCATTATAGATGCGGGCGAACGTGCCGTCCGTGAAGGCGACACCGTACAAGCCCAGAACATGCTCGCCACCGCCAGGAGCGTGGTACGCGGCATCCATACCCGCAACCTGGGATTTGCAAACGACTTCTATGACGATATGGCATGGTTGGCGCTCGCCGTGGGGCGGCTCAATAGGCTTAGTAAAACAATAACCGGCGCCTCGGACGTTACGGCGCAGGATGCCGGATCGGTACTCTTTGAAAGGCTTAACACCGGCCTTCATTCCTGCGGCGGCATGAGCTGGTCCAAAGGCAAACGAGACTTCTGCAATACCCCGGCAACCGCTCCCGCGGCCCTTGCTTTTGCGCGCATCGGGCAGATAAAAACCGCGCAGAATCTTATGTCCTGGCTCAACGACGTTCTTTGGGACGGCGACCGTATGCTCTACTTCGATGGCGCTAACCTGCGCCCGCAGGATGTGATGGTTGATGACATTACCGGCCGCCGCGATGTTCCCCTCGACGTAGAACGCAATATCTACACCTACAATCAGGGCACAACCTTAGCGGTGCTTCTGACGCTTGCGGAATCCTCGGAAATTTCAGACGACCGCCGTGAAGAATACCTGCTGCGCGCCGAACGCCTGATCGTCGGAATCGTCAAAAACCTCAGCGAAGATTTCGAGTTCTCGGACGGTTCACATCATCTCGTACTTCACTCCGGTAGCGACGGTGACGGTGCGCTCTTCACCGGTATTCTGGTGCGTTACCTGGCGCAAGCGGCAATGTCCACTATGCTCAGCCCGGAGGCACGATCCCTGGCGAGCGCCCTCGTGTACGGCAGTGCCCGCGCGGTGTGGGAGGGACGCCGCGAATTCGACCCCACCCTGCCGCTGAATGAACCTGGTATTGACCCAAACGAAATTCGTGACCGGGCGGTCGCCATTTTCTCACCGAAGTTCACCGTATCCGCGCGCGATGCGCTCGCCGCAGGTAAGCCCGTGGAACTATCCGGTCAGCTTCAGGCGTGGATGACTCTGGAGGCCGCCGCCCGCCTGAGCGTGGAAGACTAATGTCTTTTCCGGCTCTGGTGGGGTGCGCCGCTTATCAGGCCCGTCCCGTCATACCCCTACATACGAGGTGAGACGGCGCGGGTCTGCAGATGCTCTGACGTACCGCGCCTGTATAATAGCCGTGCGCATCCTCCCCGGAGTAAGCACATTTCCCCTAGTCGTACCCGTATATTTCAAAGGCACAGATGAACAACGAGTTCCCCCACCCCGACTTCGGTTTTACCGTCACGAGCCGCCTTGCCGAGACCGCATCCCCGTCTGCCGAGCGTGTTGAGGCTAATGGCGGGCAGTTTTTGGGGCGCACAGGTGTGATCCGCACCCCGCACGGCGATATTGAGACTCCCGCCTTTACGCCCGTGGGTACGAAGGCGACCGTCAAAGCGGTGCTTCCCGAAGCGATGAAGGAACTCGGGGCGCAGGCGCTTTTGGCGAACGCCTACCACCTGTATCTGCAGCCCGGACCTGAGATTCTGGATGCTGCCGGCGGGCTGGGGCGGTTTATGAACTGGGACGGGCCAACCTTCACCGACTCCGGCGGGTTCCAGGTGATGAGCCTGGGTTCGGGGTTCAAAAAGGTGATTGACATGGGAACCGTTGCCGATGCGAAGGGTGCCGACGGGCGCCCGATTGGTGACGACGATGTGGCTCACGGTAAGGAGCGCCTGGCGCATATTGATGATGACGGCGTGAATTTTAAGTCCCATATCAACGGGTCTATTCACCGTTTCACCCCCGAAGTTTCAATGCAGGTGCAGCATCAGATCGGGGCAGATATCATGTTTGCCTTCGACGAGCTGACTACTCTGTACAATTCCCGCGGATACCAGGAAGAGGCGCTGGAACGCACCCGTCTGTGGGCGCTGCGCTGCATTGCCGAGCATGAACGGCTCACAGATAAGCGCACAGGCAAACCCTACCAGGCACTTTTTGGGGTGATTCAGGGCGCGCAGTATGAGGATTTACGCCGCAAAGCCTGCAGCGATTTAGGCGATATGCCGTTCGACGGGTTCGGTATCGGGGGTGCCCTCGAAAAGGAGAACCTGGGTACCATTGTGCGCTGGTGCGCTGAAGAACTCCCGGAGGCTAAGCCCCGCCACCTGCTGGGTATTTCGGAACCGGACGATATTTTTGTGGGGCTGGAAAACGGTGTGGACACTTTCGACTGTGTCTCGCCCACCCGCGTGGCGCGTAACGCGGCGCTCTACTCCCCCACCGGGCGTTTTAACGTGACGAATGCCCGGTTCAAAGCAGATTTCTCGCCCATCTATGAGGGGTGTGACTGCTATACGTGCGCACACTATACGCGCGCCTATCTGCGGCACCTATTCAAAGCGGATGAGCGGCTGGCGGCAACCCTCGCCTCCATTCATAATGAGCGGTTTATTGTGCGCATGGTCGATGATGCGCGCGCCGCGATCGCCGACGGCACCTACTTTGAGTACCGTGACGAATTCCTCGGTAACTATTACTCTGGTAAGAAGCCCTAAATCAACGACCGTCACGGAGTGTACGATGAGCATCACTAAGGTTCCCGACGAAGAACTTCTCATCTTCGACCATGAGATTGCCGCCCCCGTCGAGCAGGTTTTCGGGGCGTTTCTGAACCCGAATCTGCTGCATCGCTGGTATGGACCGACGGGGTGGCGTACCCGTGCCGAAGATATTGTGCTGGAACCTTATGTCGGCGGCATGCAGCGGCTATCGATGATTAACGAGCTTGATGCCTCAGTATCATGCGTCCTGCAGAGTCGGTTTCTCGCTATTGATCCGCTCAAGGAGCTCGAATATGCCGAACAGCTTCCGGACCATTTAGGGAACCCCGGAGGCGTGGTTGTCTATCAGCGGTTCCGCTTTTTTCCCGAGACGGTTATTACCCCCGATGGCGTGGGCGAGGGTACGCGCATCACCGTGGAGATCGGCCCCATGCCGGTTTCGGTACACGAGGAGGTACGCGCCAGCTGGCGGTCTACTTTCGCGCGGTTGGATGCTCTACTCAAAGAGGATACGGCATAGGCTCAAGCGGTCTTGAGACTTTTGCAGCAGGAAAAACACCGTAACCGGTCATCAAATGACCACGCACAATACGGGTAGGGAGCGGACAGTTCTGTTATAAGAAACTGTCCGCTCCCCACCCGTATTTTATGAACATTGGCGAAGCATTAATCTTCGGACTGATATTCCGGGTTCTCCGGGTCGAGTTCGTTATAGGCACGCATGGCAGCCTCTGGGTCGTCCAGACGCGCCGTGATCTTGATATTATGCCCTTCCACAACGCATTCGGGTGCACCGCGATCGGGGGTATAGTCCAAGAACGGACGCCAGTAGCAGGTGGCATCCTGAATGCGCATAACCCAGTGCTGGGTCTGGTTATCGGGCGTGGGGGTGCTGTTGATGTACTGGGTCATGATCGACATGGCGTAATCGCAATCTACCACGCCATCAACCACACGTAACTGTGCGTTGCTACCCCGCAGGTGACCCTGCTGGCTAATGGATCCGCAAGTCTCCCCTGCACGGCGCACGTTCGTGGGATTACCCGCATTCGGGTCAGCCGATGCGGTGGTGACCGTACCCGTCTTGACCGCTCCCGGGGAAGTCCACACCTGGGCGGAATTCGAGGGGTTCGGGGTGCTGCTTGAGCTTGCGGAAGGCTGCATGGTGGAGTCATCATTGACCACCGGAGTGCGCTCAGGCATAACAGGTTTCGCGCTCGCGCTCGGGGTTGCCGATGCGCTGCGGCTCGCAGAGCTGCTTTGATGCGGGGAGGAGGCGCTGGCAGTGTTCTGCGCGTTCGTATCGCCGCCGCCCGAGCAGGCGGTCAGCGCCAGCAGGCAGGCGGCACCAAGAGTCACGAAAGAACGAGTTTTCATAGAGATCTCCTCAACAGTGGGGACATAGTTTCATTGTACAACCGTGCAGGAATTCTCAAGATCTTCATGAAGGTTGCGCCACTTCCGCACGGCGGCTCTGCTATGCCTCGCTTGCCGTTCCATCCTTCGGCTTCATGCCTTCTGCATCAGTATCATGATTTATTCCACGTAAAAAGGCTCTTGATGCGAATAAAGCGTTGAAAATCCCGCTCCATTCGTATCAAGAGCCTTTTAATGGCGTACCCCGAGCAATTATCCAGAGAGGTTCGGAGAGTTATTCCTCTGACTATGACAACAGCTGATCGAGGACGCCCGGAAGGTCATAATCTGTATGAGCGTTATTAAAGGTCGTCTCTTTCCTGTCGATTTTCATCGGCTGGGTGTTAAACCCTTCTCGTGTATACCAGTCGTGACCGGCTGTAGCCGTGTTGAGAGCGTCCCACCATTCTGGTGTAGTAGCGCCGCGAGTATCTTTTTCGTTCACCCACCAGAACATGGGCTGCGATTTAATGTTCTGCGGTGCCTGAGTCTCCATGCGCCCATTCTTTCCACCGCCACCGCCAACCATGATGGAACCGCCACCGGAACGCCAGGTTCCCTGCTGATCGGCATCAAGCTCATAGGTGATAAATTCGGCGCCGCCGGAGTATCCCATAAGCCACACTTGCGACTCATCTATATCTGAATCGGCGATAAACTCCTGGGCAAAACTGCGGAAGTAGTCGCCATTCCCATCAGCGTTTTCCCACCAAGTGGCGTAATCATTTGCTTTATTTGGGTCGAATTCATCGGGCGTATCCACAGAGACAAAAACCTTGTTGTGTTTCTGAGCTGCATTCGCCATACCTTGCATGGTGTCACCTTCAGGGTTGTAGAAGAAAGAGCTATCTACGCCGTCCCGGTTATAGTCACCGTCGAAGTAAAACACCACGCCCACGGGCTGCGACCAGTCTATATTATCGGCGTAAACGTGGTACTGCGAACTCACATTTTGGGGTGAGGTATAGGTCAGGTTAGTTCCCGATTGCACCTCTGCCTGGGCGGGGGCTGCCATGACCGATCCAATCAGGGCGGGAACTGCGAGCGCAGTTAGGGCAGCAGTACGCATCTTTTTCGTAGACATAAGTACTCCTCAATTTTTATAACGATAGTTTTCATAGTGTGTGATGAATATAATGCTTTCCGTCTTTTGATACAGAGTGCATATGAGGAACACTATCATTAAAGTTTTTATAGTGATATGAAATATAATTAGCCTTATTTTCTTTCACGAGCCGTACACATGGTTCTCTAAGTGCTTTCTGGATATTCTAGCGTTCGCACTAAGCCATATACTATTCTCAAAATTTACATACCCTGCTATCCTTTTACACCTTGAGAAAAATATAAAATATTATTCATATATACTAAAAAGGTTCTTAGTGTGAACAATGCGGAATATCTAGTGTTGTGTTCACACCAAGAACCTTTTTCTGCGGTCTCAAGCCAGAGAAAAGCTACTACGCGCAACAGCATCTTTCTCAAATAAATAACCGACTATTTATCAAAGGGTTTTCCAACAACATTGGTAGCGATACCTTCAAAGAACCCTTCCATCTGCCAGGCACCATCAAGATACCTCGCCTTAAGGGTCCCAGTGGAGTAGACAGTCTGTCCCCAACCATCGGTATTCTCAGGAATTTCATGCACTTCTCCGTTACGCACGTAGAAGTCTCCATGAAACATTTGTAATTGATAAGGCCAAGAATATTCTTCACCCTTTTTCTCGGGGTGATCGGATTCTAGCCTATACACGAAGTTACCTGACTCCTCCCAATACTTACCCTCACGCGTTTCTTCCAAAAGAGCAATACTTTTAAAAAGCTTCTGATCGCCCTCAGTCATTCCAGACTGCTTAATATACGTATCGTCACCCGTTTTCATGGCATAACTTATTCCAGCCGATGCATATGCCCAGCTATAGTACAGCCCAAGTTCAGAGTTCTCACTCATTTCTTGAGGCCTTTTAGGATGCGGCCACCCATATCCTTGCTTTTCGCGCGTGGAATACATATAACCCTCGCCCGTATACTCCATATCCTCACTATTAAGCTCCACATTGAATCCTCGCTGGAAACTATTCCGCCTGCTCGGACTGGCACTGGGCGAAGCGCTTGATGAAGTTTCTGATGACGACGTGGAGCTCGCAGATGAAGAGCTTGCGAGAGGCGAAGCAGAGCTTTCGGTATTTGACGTATTCCCACCACATGCACTCATCAAGATAGCCCCAGTACCAGAACTAAGGAACAGGAGTGCGGTCCGACGATTAACAACTAAAGATGACATTGCTTAGCCCCTCTCTATGGTGTATTCGGCGAAAACTAGAGACATGTGCAGAGTACACCGGTCACATACTATATGGTCGGATTACCTCAGGCTCTGCACTATGACTTTAATAACTTCTTATGCTCGCCCTCACCCTAAACGCTCTCTGCCTACCAGCTCCTCTTCTAGCCGCATCTAAGCGCGATGGATGTGCCCTGTGCGGTTACGCGCCAGCGCATACAGCAGCAGGTTCACCACCGCCGCACCGGTTGCCGTCGCGCCGCTGATCATGACAATAGTGCGCGCATCCCCCAATATTCCCGGAGTACCAAGCAGGTCACCCACAAGCACCATCGAGCTGAACAGCGAGCCGATAAGAGCCCAGCACTGCCCCTGACGATGCTCGGGCACCTGCATATACACCATGTCACGAATACCCATATTGTGGATCGAGTTGAAGAACCCGCCTACCAGGAACCCAGCTCCCACAATCCAAGGATTCGCCACCAGCCCTTCCAGCAGAATCACGGCGCCGATAAAGAATCCACCCCACAAAATCGCGTTCACCAGCTGCGGTTTGTACCATCCGCGCCCATAGAAAACGCTGGCGATGAGCGCGCCGACAGCCCACATCGCCAATACGAGCGAATACTCGAATGCGGTGTTCGTGATGGATTGCAGGTAGAACACCCCGGCGATGCCTTCCATCGTGGTGGAAGCAACCACGACCGCCATCACAGGTAAGAAAATCACGAGGGCGCGAGCGCTAGAAATAGCCGAGAATCCTAGGAAAATATCTTTAAAACTATCGCGTTTAATCGCATCGGAAAGTTCATGACCGCGCCGTGCTGGCACGTTAAACCAGGCGATGACTGCCGCAGTCAGCAAGAGCACCGAAGAGCCTACTATAGTGGCGGTCATATTCCAGGTAGCGAAGAAGGCACCCACAGGCGGGGCTACGATCGAGCAGAACGAACCGATTCCCACAATAGAGGCGGATGCGCTCGACGGGGTCATACCCGGCGCCTTCGGCAGTAGTTTGAATTCGGCGGCGTTAGTGAGATTTCCGGCGGCTCCATTGAGCACGCTCATGGCAACGATAGTGACCGGATGCGGGAAAAACGCAATGACCGCTACGCAGAGCGCGGAGACGGCCAGGGAGCCAGACCAGCAGGCTCGACCCGAAAAACGATCGGCAACCCAACCTGTGAAAGGACCGAAGAGTATGCCGGTGAAGAACCCGCCGACGGCCATGACGGTGAGCCACCAGGGCTCGGCAATGCGCGAGATATAAACGATGAGGATCAACCCGAAGGATGCGTCCGCGAATCCATCGATCAGGGTGATGAGAAGAAGGGGAGTTTTGAAGTATTGAGTTAGTTTTTTCATGCTTTCGTTTCGGTTCAGAGGGATAGTTGCCTATGCCTCTGCGCCGCCGAACACTATCTGCTGCACGATACGCACCTCCTCACGTGGTATTTTGCCTTGCGTCCTCGCGGGTAAACCATCGGACATGTTTTCTAAATCACATTGTATACGATAGGGTAACCAGACTACCGGACTTCGTCCCATACCCCCTCCGCGCATACCCTATATACCGCGAGCAGATAGGATTTCGACGAAAAGATAACGGATTGCTATCTGCTCGTCGAAATCCTATCTGCTCGCGGTTAAAGTGCTACAGCATATGCTGTGACAAAAGTTCGCGCTGTTCGGGGGTGAGGCGAGAGAGGCGGGCGGCAGGTGCATCCCAAAAAGCCAGCACAGTGAAGGCACGCACGCACTCGGCATGATCCACCGGAGAATAGATACTATAGCCCACTCGCACCGAGGCGGCACTCACCTTTTCGACGCGCACATTTACCTCCAGCGGCTCACCCGTATAGGGAAGCTGCCCCAGATAACGCACCCCGTGTTCGGCGATAAGGGCCTGCACTCCATCGGGCATGGTTCCAAAAAGCGGGATGGGCGGTGCGGGCAAATTCTGCGGTTTCTGCCCCGAAGACGGTGGCGGTCCGAAGATGGCAATGCGTGCCTCTTCGAGAAGGCTCAGTATTGCAACGTTATTGACGTGCCCGTAGGCATCCATATCACCCCAGCGCGGCGGCACCTGCACGGTCAGACCGGATTCGCCGGTCATCGAAGTTGATGGGTTCGCAGTGGATTGATGTGCGTTCATGCTCTTAACTCTACCTTGTGCATTTTTATGCATAAATACGTATATGGGTAAAGTTTTATGGTCATATCTTCACCAACATACAGTCATCCTGACTTCATACAGTATGCGGCAAGAAAATCTCACTAGAACGCTATCTAATACCACCAAGACATCTTAAATAGCCTTAAATATGATGTTCCCCGGAAGCATCACCGCCTCCGGGGAACACCCAACACACAGACATTTGAACGCATACAAGATCATACGGTTCACCAATAACTATAGACCCTCTTGTAAGCCTATGATGCATTATTGCGGGTTTGTTACAGAAAAACTTTTTGTGAATTTCGCGGTCTTTCGAGAATACCCACAAAACCTTCAAGTACTACATGATAGATAAAATCATCATTACTTGAGGTTTCCCCTGCAAATTATTATGGTGATGGCTGCGGCAGAGCACTCATCACCCCGCACTTCAGCGACGAAACCCAGCATGCGCCGCATCAGCAAGGCGCTCTAGCGGCCGAATTCGGAGGCTGTCTTCAACGCTTCCTCTTCCTCCTCTAAGGCTGTTGCGTGCTCAGTGGAAGCCTGCTGTGCCTCGGCAAACGCATCCTCATCAACCGTGAGCGTATGTTTCACACGCGCGAAATACACAATCGTCAGAACCAGGAAGTACCCCACACCCACAATCGCGGGAATGAGCGAACCGCGCACCATAAACAGGGCAACCCACACGGCGAAAAGCACCATAATGCCCACGCCTGCCGTCATGCGCCCGCCCCACAGGCGGAATGCCGAGCTTTTGCCCTCAACCCGCCGGTACACAATATACGCAAGCAGAATCAGCACCCACACGGTGAGCGCACACACCATAATCAGGAAGATCATGGAGAGGAATGCTTCTTGCGGGCTGAACAGCGCCAGTAGAATAGCGATAACAACGCCGCTGGTGGAAACCCATACGGCACGCGAAGGCACTCCAGAGGCGTTCACCACAGCCAATGCGCGAGGCGCCATACGGTCGGTCGCCAGCGAGTGCATCAGGCGGGCACCGGCATACAGGTTAGCGTTGGCCGAGGACAACGCCGCAATAAGCACCACGAAGTTCACGAAATGAGCCGCGCCCGTAATGCCTAGTTGATCGAAAACCAGAACGAACGGGGAGGTTTCAACCTTCTCGCCCAGCTCGCCCGCCGAACGCCACGGAATAATCGACACCACAATAAACAGCGCCAGCACATAGAACGTTGCCAAACGAATCATCATAGCCTTCGCACTGGAACGCACCGATCGGGCAGGATCCTTGGCTTCTGCAGCGGAGATAGAAATCATCTCAATACCGCCGAATGAGAACATCACGACCGCCAGTGAAAGCCAGACCGAGCCGAACCCGTGGGGCATGAACCCGCCATCATTGACAAGATTAGCGGTGCCGACCGCCGCATGTGAGGGCAGTCCGAAGAATACCAAACACAGACCCACCAGAATAAAGGCGATCACCGAAATAACTTTGATGGACGAGAGGAAAAATTCGAGCGCGCCGAAAGATTTCACGCTCGTGATGTTCAGAATAATAATTGCGACACCGAATACCGCGATGCCCGCCCACAGAGGCAGCTGCGGCCACCAGTAATTCAGGTAGGTGGCCACGGAAACCAGTTCCACGCCGGTAATGACCACGGTTGCGGTCCAATAGGCTAATCGTGTGAGAAACCCGGCATAGGGGCCAAGGTACCTGGTGGCGATGGCGCCGAAACCGCCTCGCACCGGATAACGCACCGCCATCTCGCCGGTAGCTGCGCCTATGACGGAGGCGAGCGCTGAGCCGATAGCATACGCGAGAATAACGGCTGGCCCGGCCATAGCGATTGCCCGCCCGGACCCCAGGAATAGGCCGGTGCCAAGCGCCGAGCCCATAACGATCATGGTCATCTGTCCGTGCGAGAGGGAACGTTTGAGTTCGGCGCGGGCGGATTTATTGCGTGGTGCTGCCTCGTTCGGATGCGCAGCGCCGCTTCTATGCCCCTTAGCAGGTTGAGGGGTATGGCCGTCGGTCATGTTTAAGCCTTCTTCGGGTTCTGAGTGCCTGGACTGTGATGTTGTGAAAATGTCAAAGAATGAGTGTGTTTCTAGGGTAGTACATCGTCCGTATTAACCGCGAGCAGATAGTATTTTGACGAGAAGATAGCGCTATCTTCTCGTCAAAATACTATCTG
>ERZ773214.1218-NODE-1218-length-15251-cov-3.254541_pt1 | contig 15251 bp, 11 predicted proteins | sample MGYA00511238_ERZ773214 | MGnify/ENA primary metagenome ERZ773214 (study PRJEB29015, sample SAMEA2738157) | human oral metagenome | biome: human oral; feature: human-associated habitat; material: saliva | place: China | collected 2259 ...
GGGCTGACTGAGGACGATGTGAACCGTATTGCGATGCGGTGTCGTCGCACTATCCGTAGGATTCGGGAAACGCTTGGCGTGGAGAATGGTTTCTCATTGTCGTTGTATGGGAGCGCTGATGTGCGCGAACCGCAGGTGTACGCAACGCATAAGCAAGATAGCGCGTATGCGGGCAGTATTAGCATTCCTGATGCGCCGCCTAGTGACTCTCGGGACACTGCGGTAGTGCGCACTGCCGTGCATACCGCGTGGTGGGCGTACAAGATGGCATTGAGGTCGTCTTTTGTTTTAGCAGACGATATTTACGACCCCACTGAGGCTTTCATGCGCGAGTTCATGAAGGGTCGTAGGTTCGTGGAAGCGCAGTCGCGTAAAGATGGTTCTTTGCCTGCTTTCTCGTCCGCTGGGTTCTGTAGTTCCGATGAGGTGGATGCGGCGACTTCGCGTGAAAACGGGCGTGTCCTTAACTCGTGGTTCGCGTATGACGACACTCGCTCAGAGTTCACCCTCACAGAGGGCGATCCGGTTACGTCCAGTGAGATCGCGGAAATGATGTATGACGCTGCTTGCGCGGAACATGATCGGACGGGCATTGTTGCCCCGTGGAAGGCGTTCGAGAAGGTCGCTGTGCGTCTTGTCGCCGGAGGCAGTATCCCCGGCTATCAGGGCATGATTCTTACGGACGATTCGATCAGGTCGATAGCTAACCGGTATCCCCGTAATGACGAGGAATATGCGTTTGTTTCCTTGTTCAAGGAGTCGCACTTGTCGGATAAGAATCTTTCTCTTGGCGCGGCCCTTGATGACTATGACGGGCGCTACCGGAAGGTTGCGGCTATCGCTTGGCTTCTCGCCCGAGAAGGGAGCAGCGCGCTAAGGAGTTTCGAGTCCTGACACTAAAAGCGGTGGCCCACCTTGGTTTTCTTGGTGGGCCACCGCTTTTGCATGTTCAGTATCCGTAGTATTGGCTGACTGGCTGGCCGTCCCACGGGAGCATCATGTCTCCGGTTGGGGACTTCACGTAGTGGAGTGTTTTCTCTCGGAGGATGCGTGCCATGTGTGGTTTTGCGTTTGGGTTGTAGGTGCCCGCAATCGGAACAAGGTCTTTCCTCAGTGTTGCCGAGTCGTAGGTGACTACCTGTGCGCGGATTTGTGCGTACCACACGGTTCGCTCCGTGCAGCGTACTACTTGGTAGAACAAGACAACGCTGTCCCCTGTCCGGTAGTTGCCTCGGTCAACGAAGATTGTTCCGACGGGGAAAATCGTGGATTCGTTTGAGATTGCCATAAGCGTGTTTCCTACTCGTCGAGTGGTTGGTTGAGGATGCGGGAGATTTTGCTGGCGCTGACTCCCATGAAGAACGCGATCATTTCCTGCGTGTAGCCTTCCACGGCCCACAAGAACACGCTCTTGTTGAATGAGCAGCCGTCAAACAATGCTGGGGTGTCACAAATGTCCTTGTAGGTGAATAGTCGGACTTGTGGCGGGAGGGGCTTGCTCTTGCTGACGGCCAGTACCCTGCCGCTATTGTCGGCTTCACAGTCGAACGTGTTCAGGTCGATGATGAACTTAAGTTTGTCCGCTTCCTCTTGCGAACACACGTTGTCTTGCACGTATTGGCGAATCTCAAGGCACCAACCGTCGAGCTTGCGGTAGGCTCTTTTCGCTTCTGCCGGGTCAGCTGTATAGGGCTGGTGTGCGCCGATAGCCGCGCGAACCTTGTAGTAGAAACCCATGCCGTATGTGTCCGCGTCACTGGGGCGCTTTGGCCTGCAACGAATGTCGGTTGGTGACTTAATTTCGAGGCCATGTAGCACGTCTACCACTGACAGGGGTTGTCCGGGCAGTGACCGTGAGATGAGTCGGTATCCGAGAAGCGGCTTATCGTCGGTGGTCATGTATGCCGCCTCGAAGATATGGCCCTTCTTGTCGATGGGCGTGAGGACGAAACCGATGGTGGGGAACTCAGGGTTGGAAAAGACGATTTTCCCACTGTGTTCGCCTTTGTCCATGTGCAATTGTGCTTTCACGTCTGGACAGAGCGGGAGCGGTAAAGACTTGTTGGTCATGGGTGTCTCCTTACGGGTTGTTTGGAGGTGGTCTTGACGGTATAACCGCTGGTCGAGCGGCCTGCCCGTGGTTTACGCGTGTTGTTTTTCTGCTGCTCGTAGCCTCATGTACGTGTCCATGATGTCCTTGTCTACGATTTTTGACTTGCTGTCGATGCGCGCGAAAGCGCGGGCGGTTTCCAGTAGTTCAGTGTCGAGGTGGTGGCGTTTGATGTATTTGTCGGTGAAGCCTCGGTGTGCTTGCATGTGATGCAAGATTGCTTCCGCAACAAATAAGGCGTGTACGTCAAGGCAATCCTTATGGGCGATCATCCAGTAAGACGGCGCTCACGTTCTCGTGGCCGCGTACTGGTCGTGACTCCCGTAAATGGACGCGATATACGCTGACGACGGCCTAGACGTGTCTTGTGGCGTGCGGGCAACGCTCTTACCGAGGTCATGGAACGCTGCGATATCCACTAACACTGGCCGTATGGTCTCTTTGCGTGCGTTATGTACCGTGAGTGCAACATGCTCCGCAATGGACTCCACGTGATACGGGCTGTTATGCGGGGCAATATACGACTGGTTGATTTCCGGCAGGTAGGCCGAGAAGTCGGGTGCTTGCAGCGTGAACACGTCGCAGTCCACGCCTACGCGCGGGATTTGTAGCCCTAGATACTCGCCTCGAACATGGGAAGCGCTCACGCCGTTAGAACGCTCCATAATGTCCGTGAGTGGCAAGTGAACCAACACGACGACCACGCGCACGCCCGGAAAACGGGATTTAACCTTCCGGTACAAGTGCGCGCGAGACGTGCGAGAAACGTTAGGTGCAATGAAAACCGCGTCCAAACCACGCTCCAACAAGGCGAAAACCTGCTTAAACGCGCGCCTTGTAACCGCGTCTTTATGCTGACGATCAACTATTGGCGAGCCATACGCTTCACGGTGAATAGCGCTCAAAGAGACAACACTGGAATCTAAGAAACACGAAGCCGCCGCCTGCGTCTTACCAACGCCCACAGGCCCCGCATAAACAAATAAAGTCCCGTACATGCTGTTAAACGCCTCAAATCAAAGCGTTTTGGGCACAAAAAGCCCCTCCGGGATGGTTTGCTTGTGCTTTTCTCTCTTCTCTCTACTGTGGATGAGTTACTGAGTTATCGTTTCGCGTCTTTACGCTTCCATGCTGTCCTCGCGCTTTGGAATGTTGACCGCGAGTTGAACGTTTGTGCAGTCCTGAGCGGGAAGCAACCAACAGCGGAAGTGGGAGCAATTAAAAGAAACTTAAGAACACGTGAACTGTAGTTAACAGCTCACTGTTCAACAGCGTTACTCATCTCTTTTCTTTGAGCGGCAGTGGGCAGAGAAGTGCCTCTAATCATCTCAGCTAAAAACAACGGGTAAAACTCGCTGTAAAGCTAAGACTCTTAGAGGCACTACGAATCAACACAAACTTTTCTCGTCACGTATAGCGTCGTCGTAGGGGCCGGGGCATTACTCCCAACCGGTGGCGGCATATTCTGCAAACTCCGGTAATCTCACTGGTTTGTTAGACACACCCAACCACTCAAATCCTGTTTGACTGATTGAATCGAGCCGTGGCACCCCTTCGCCCCCGCACATCACCATACGGGGATAGGCTCGCTGTTTTGCAGATCGTTAAAAAATCCCGCACAAACCGGGGACGCACCGAGTGTCAGTCGGTGGGGAGGTCGTGAGATTCCTGTACTCCTGGCCCCCCAGTGAACAGCCGCTTTCGCAGGCTTCCAAAAACTTCGCACTGTTAAGGGAATGTGCTATATTGGCTCTAGTTTCTTGGTGCTGCTAATCCTAGCAGCTTTCAGGTCCACAGCAATTTACTTTGGATGTGCGGTTGCTGTGGGCCTGATTTTTTTCGCCTATTTACAGCCTTTACTCAGTAAAGTGATTTGCGTTACGTCACGTTGCTGTATGCTTGAGTGTGAGAACAAGAAACGCGGTGGCGATGATCGCGTTTTTCGTCCTTGTATTGAGATCGCACGGCGGCATGGGCATGAGGTTTCCTCATTTTCCTTGTGTTCGTGTCGTTTTAAGGCTCGCGCGGTGCCCCCTCCACTTCCGGTGGGCCGCGCGGGCCTCGTGCTTTTTAGGCGCGTTCCTGACAGATCGTGGTGGCAGCTTGTAGCATTGGATATGTGAGTGCTGGCGGTGTGCTGCTTCCAGTTAATTCACAGTGATGAATACAGCGTGAGCCGCACGGTCTTAGCCTCGATGAACCGTGCGGCTCACGTTTTTTTATGCTCCCCTCCCCCATGTTTTCGAGTGTTGTAAGTTGGTAACTTTTCTGGCCCCTAGTGTGGGCACGATTAGAGAGGTGACACTGAGTATGGTGTCTTTTGATGACGTGTTGAAGGCGTTAGGTGGTCATTGGGTCACTGACGGTGAGGGCACGGATTACGGTTCGTGGACTCCTAACACGGTGAAGAGCCTGATTATTTCCCATGACGGCGTGTACGTTGAAAAGCATGGGGCGAATAAGGGTTCGTTGACTCCCGCTAACCCGAAGAACGCTGACTCGCGTCGTTCCCCGTTGCGCGCGTTGTCGTATAAACAGTTCGGCGCTCTGGAAGTGATCGTTGCGCCGGAGAGCATGTTTGAGGGCGTTGACCTGTCGAAGTTCTTCACTGAGGGCACTCGTATTGGCGCGATTTACCGTATCCCTGACGAGAACGTGATGGGTATTGAGCTGCTTGCTGGCGCTTTGCGTCGTGAGCGTGAGGCTTACGCGGAAGCTCAAGGCGGTGGCGTGGACGCGCGCCCGCTCCTGCTGGACGCTCCTGTCCCCTTACAGTTCGCTACCGACTTGGCTCAAATGGGCCAGTACGTGCAAGTGAAGCCCTACGACATGGTGATGAACAGCTTCCAGCTCTCACCTCAGACGTATTCTGCGGACATGATCGGCGGGACGCTAGAAACGTTCCTGTCGGGGTTGTGTACACGCCCACGTATGCCCGAAGAAGAAACCAGTGAGACGGTCGATGCGTTCCGCGCGCCCGAAGATGATGGGCTTGCAGCGCGTCTCGCAGAGTTCGAGGCTTCCCCACTGCGCATGAGCCTGCTGCGACTATTGAAGGCCGCTGCCCAGCGCGGTGGCGTGTACCTTGACGCTATCGCCGCACTCACGTGGGACTTGTCCCCGCTTGACACTCAACCCGAGTGGTTCCCCGTTGTTGCAAGCAGTTCACTTCTGGGACAGTTCACGAAAGAACAGTTCCACGGCGTGATCTGTGACTGCGAGAACGAATCCTTGTCTGCCGCGCTGTATCTCCATGCCCTACCGAAAGAGCAGCGCGAAGAACTCGGGTTCGACACGATTTCTAAGAGCATTAAGCTCCAAGACGTGATTGACGCTCTCAATGGGGAGCGCGAGCCTGACAAGACCGTGCCCGACGAGGCGCTGTCGTTCTTTAACGGTGTGATTTTCTCCCGCGTCGAACTGATCGCGGAAGAATACACGCGAATCTTCTCCTCCGGCTATGAGGTCATTAAGCCTTTCGGTATTCTCGCCCCCGAAAACACGGGCGAGGACGGGAAGGACTCTAAGGGGCGCGTGTTGGCAATCAACGACGATGACCGTGCGTTCATGCGTCTACCGGACTCGGTGACGATGGAAACATGGAAGGTCATTAAGGGCCTTGTCCCCCAGTTGGAAGCCATGCCCACGAGGGATATTAACGAGATCGCTGAGATCGTCGTGAACGGGAAAGACTCTAGTGGCGCGGTGTATCCGAAAGACACCGAGTTTTACTTCCCCTACAAGATGCTTGAATACGCTTTCGGGCGCGGTTTTGACCCCACGTCACCTGACACGTATCCGCGCCTTGCTGCGGCTTCCAAGTGGGAAACCTACCTCGAACAAGAAGTGAAACCCAGCTTGGAAACAATGCTTCAAGCTGTCGTGAAGAAACTCCTCCTGCGGGCCGCAAGCAATGGAGAGGATTACACGTCTAAGAGCGTGAAGAATAGTGTTTCAGGCGCGTTGGAACGTATCTACAATGCGATGACAACGTGTTTCCTTGTGTCCTCTTTTGAGGTCAATAGTCGCGCAACCCTCACGAAGCTCAAGCTGCGTTCCCTCACGCATCATGAGGAATTGGGTGACGATATCGCTAAAGAGTCCGTGGAACGTGCTTATGGTGTGGCTGCGGGCAATAAGAGCCGGTCGTATGCGCCGGTTCGTAGCAGCCTCATGTGGGAACACCGCTACGACGTGGATACGATTCTCGCTAACGCGGCCCCGATTTTCGCCTATAAGATTCTTGAAGCCAAGATGAGCCAAGGCGCGAACCTGCGGGCAGAAACCGTCGCTATTTTCGGCCTCGGACTAGATGAAACAATTGTGGACACGTCCAAGGCTCTGTCTGCGTTCGCGAAGAGCGGCCTGCATGTTGTCCTCGCGGGTTCTCGTTCCGGTAAGGGCCTCATGACTCAGGCGTACCTTGCGGCAATGCTCATTGCCGGTAAGGCCCTTGGTCTTGCGGACAATAAGCCTGACATGGCCTCCCTCCTATTGGAGATCAACCCGAACGCTTTCGTCATTAACGGCCCTGACTTTGGTAGCGAAAAGGGCACGGACTTGTTCGGGCATTTCGGTGCCGACCAAGTAGAAAAACTGGGCCGCATGGCCCACGTCCCGTCCTACTTGAGGCCCCTCGGATTCCAAGGAGAAAGCTACCCCGGTCTGCTTGGAACGGTCGCTTACATCCGGTACATGATTCTCGCTATGGGCATTCTTCTTGCCCGCACGAACGGCGAGGACGTTGCTGAGCAGTTGGGCGGCAAGAAAGGCGTGTCTTTCGTTTTCGACGAGATCAGTAACGTCGGCTTGTCGATGAGCAGGTTCTTTGTGCAGCTCGCTAAGTATGCGCGCCCCGCTGACTATGTGAACTCCTATGACACGTGGGAAGCGTCCGGGTTTGATGAGAAGAAGAAACCCAAGGACTCAATCACCGAGGTTCACTTGTGGGCCTCAATGTTCAGTGAGTGTATCCGCATGAGCGCGGACAAGATCACGACGATTGGTAACGCGAACTATAAGAACCGCGAACAGGCCGTGAGCGACATCTTCCTCATTGGACAACACGAGGTGGCCCCTACCCCTGTTTCAACGTTCGTACCCCCGTTGAACCGCACTCAGGGCGTGACCGTGAAGCTGGGGAACATGGACAATTTCGTGTTCTCGTTCGCGTCCTCCCTGACCGCTGCTGATGCGTTTATCGGCTACAACAAGGAACGCCCCCAGTACCTCAATCAAGGTTCCCCGAACGGGTTCATGCACGACAAACTGTCGGAAACAGTACGCGCCTTCGCTTACGTGCAAGACTTCAACGGCCCGAACATTGAGCGCGCTCTCGTAAAGGGCGACGAACAGTTAGCTAAAACCGCTCTCCCGTTCCGCCCCGGCCTCCTATATGCGGAAGCCGAAGAGGACGGGTATTGCTGGCCGTTCTCTGTTGAGTACATGAAGCGCGCGGGCGTGGACGTTGATTCTGTCCGCAAGGACGTATCCCTTGATGACGGTAGTCTCGACCCGGCCTTGGGGTTCATTGGCTACCTTGAACGCGCGGGAGTGTCACGCGCTGAGGCCGCTGCAACCCTACAGAAGCTCTCTGACGCGGCTAACCTCGTCGTGAAGGAAGCCGGATATCCGGGAACGTGGCAAGAGTGGCTTGTGGACTTGCGTCCGAAGTACATGTACTCGTCTGCCGAGTTCTATGCGGCGTTTAACCGGTCAGAAAACCCGGTGAACGCTGAGCGTGAACTCTTTGCCCGCGTGTATCCCAACGAGTTCCCCGAAGAGGACGCTGCTGACCCGTTGCGCATGGAAGAAGAGGACGCTTGGGATGACTCGGCGTTCGCGTCGATCACTGACACTGCGCCCGCCCAGAAGCCGGAAACCGTTGGCGGGTGGGGTGAGGCCCCTAAGCCTACTGTTGCTCCTGCAATGCCTGTTGTGAGCGCTCCTGCTCCCATCATGCCGGATATCCCAGATGAAGCGCCTGTCCCGTTGAATGCTCGCATGAATGACATGACGGCACCCGCCCCCGGTTGGGACTATTCCACTAGCCCAGTCACCCCGAACGAGTACGGTGGGTTCTCGTTCAACAAGGGCACGCCTCGCACTATTCACGCCCAAGAACTCACTCCCGACGGGGTTCAAGACGCGATCTACCAAGATATGCGCCAGTGGGTTGGCGACTGGGGGCGCGTGAAGCGTCTGGGCGTGGCCGGTGGCCTCGTTATCCTCAACGGTGTCGCGTATCAGACTAAGGTCGCTGAGGAATGGGATATCGAAGCTATCCCCGAGTACCTGCGTGACGCGGTGAGGTCAAGCAACATCGCTCCTATCGCGAACTGGCGGATGATTCGCGAGATGCACAACCTGCGTCGCATGTCGTTTGACTCATGGCAGTTCTACATGTCGTATGTGTGCCCTGACCTCGGGTTCGAGGGACGTAAGAGCATCGGGCAAATGTTCGCTGCCTTCCCGACTCTCCAACACATCACGATTGCTGGGGAAGAGTTCGACCGCTCCACGTGGAATGAAGAACATGGCGTGCCTACGGGTATGCGCCGCTATGACGACACTCAAGCGGCCATGTATGCCGCCACCCGCTACCTGTCTCGCGGTCGTAAGCGCACGTGGACGTGGACTACTGACACGTGGAAGCGCAACGATATCGGGTTCCTCGGTAAGACGTGGCGTAGCGCGTTTGGGTTCACCGCGAGCGCGTTGTTTGGTGTGGGCCAGTTGCTTGGTGGTGGGGGTAAGCGTGCGATGAGCGCGGTTGCTCGTGGCATGAACGACGCTCGCTAGTGGCCTAGTTCACACCAAAGTAGCTTGCCTAACGAACTGCCATACTCCTACAATTTAGGTACACATCATTCAGGTGTGCGCAGTTCACAACAACATAACTCAATACGCCCCCTCCCTGCTGTCAATACTGACTCTGCTTTCCTTGGGGAGGGGGCACCCAAGGAACGGTGCCTGATGGGGATAAAGGGATTCGCGACAAGCGGAGGCGACCTTACCGACTGAGCTGTCAACACAAACGGTTCTTACAGACTGGTCAGCAGGTTCGACTCCTGCCCGTTCCACTGGTGGCGTTAGAAGCGCTGAACTGGGTTACTACATGATGGATATGTTTTTTTCACCTAGTTCGTCTTTCCTCTAACGCCACCTCTTTTTTCTAAATAAACACGCCAATAATGGAGGCAATTATGTCGCGCATGAATACGCGAACCGCTCGCCCTAAAAACACTGCAACCACGCCGGTCGCTACCATAGGCCGTGTCGCGCTCACTCATGAAGGTGCCTTGGGTTATACCCGCACCCCTAAGAGCGAACTGTTTCTCGCTGCCGTCACCTCACTGAATGAGGACACGTTCTACGAAACCGCTAACGAACGCACTGAGCGTATTCAGTGCCTCGCACGCGAAGAAGAAGTATTGAACTCTCCTGAATGGGTTCTCGGGCTTGTGGGTTGGCTCCGTAAAGATGTTGGCCTACGTTCTGTCCCCATGATCGTCGCAATGAGTGTCGTTAAGGCTCGCCTTGAAGCTGGGCTTTCCGGCTACAATCGCGAGATCGTTAGGGCTTCCATTGGCCGTTTGGACGAAACCGGCGATTTCCTTGCCGGGTGGCTGAGCAACTACGGTCGAAACGTCCCCTCATGTGTGCGTCGAGGCGTGTCCGACGCTCTCAAGGCGCTCTTGAATGAGCGCTCGTACTTGAAGTGGAACGGGCGCATGAACTCAGGCGCCGTCAAACTGCGTGACGTTATCAACCTCGTACACCTCTCCCCCCGTAATGAGGCACAGTCTCGCCTTGTTCGCCTCGTCCTCGATGAGTCATACGGAAAAGCTAACTCTGCTGAGGGATTGGAGACTATTCGTGCGCGTCGAGCGTTCCTGTCTCTACCTGTTGAGAAGCAGATCGAGGCCCTAACTGGCCCCGATAGCGAGAAGGTCATTAAGGAAGCAGCTTTGAGTATTGAAGTTGTTTCCAGTGCTTTGCGTAAGGTTCCCGCGAGCGTATGGGAGTCCCTTGTTCCTTTTATGGGCTACACGGCGCTGCGCATGAGCTTGCGTCGTATCGCAGAAACAGAGGACGTTCCCGACAGTTTGCTAGACACCGTGTCAAAGCGTATTGGAGACCGTGAAGAAGCACGCGCCTCGCGTACTCTCCCCGTCGCGTTCTACTCTGCCTACAAGAACACGCCGTTAGAGTTCGCTCCTGCTTTGCAGCGGGCAGCTAACGCCTCTTTGTCGGCGGTTCCCGCACTCAAGGGCCGTACTCTCGTTCTCCTTGATACGTCCGGTTCAATGCACGCCGTCTTGTCTGAGCGCTCTAGTTTGACTCGTCAGGACGCTGCTAACGTGTTTGCGGCTGCGCTCGCTATCCGAGGCGAAAACGTTCGCGTCGTCGCTTTCGCAGAAAACGCAAAGGATATTCGAGTAGATACTCGCGACCTTTTGCGCGCGACGGAAGCCATGCCCAGCTCTTACGGCGGAACTTACACTGACCGCGCTATCGAGTACGCATACGCGAACGGTGAAACGTATGATCGCGTCATCATTTTGACTGACGAACAGACCTCAATGAACTCTTGGGGCCGCTCAGTCGATGGCGTTCTCGACAGTTTCGCTGAGAACACTCCCGTGTTCACGTGGAACCTCGATGGATACGCCGTAGCACAGGGAGCCTCACGGCCCTTGCGATGGACGTTCGGTGGCCTCACCGATAACGCTTTCAACATGATTCCTCTCCTTGAACGTGGCATCACCCAAAAGTGGCCGTGGGAATAAGCACGACAAGCGCATAGCTTTAAGCGTTTAACCGTGGAGGAAAGAACATGACTAGCCTCTCTACCAGCCAACCCCGGTTGGTAGAGAGGCTTTCTTCAGAAAGGACCCGTGTTTTGGTTAAGCTCATCTTCAAGACTATTGGCCTAGTCAAGACTCTCATTTCGCTCGCCGTCCTCGCGGCCCTCATTTACCTTTTCGTCCAATACAACCCGTGGGCTAAAGACTACGTGCCGGGCGGTGTCTTAGAGTTCGGTGGCTACAGTGCCAGCGTCTCACAGTGCATGGTTGAGAAAAGCCAAGGGGAAATCAATGACCGTGTTCTCCGGCAAATCCAAGACACGAGCAGCGTCCAAGGCGTATCGGTACAAGACATGAACACCTTGTATTCTCACGCGAAAGAATGCTCTAGGAAGTGACCATGATGTTTTCTAACCGTGAGGTCGTGGATACGCGGGCCGGGACCGCTGTGATGGAGTGGCTAAGACCGCGCGGCGCTATCAACACGGGCGGCGTGCTTTCCCTGCCCGACCCAACAAAGCCCAGCGCTTCTCCGATTAACTACCGGGTGAGCATTTTTCAGACGAGACCTCAGCCAACAGACATCTTCCGTTGGGTGCGAGTGACGTTTGAGATTTTTGACGACTGTAAGGGGCGTTCTTTTGATGGTGGTACGGCTAGGACTGTCAGATGTTTTTTGCATGAGCCGTTGACCATTAGCCATGTGCTTGATTGCCTTATGGTTGACTCGTCTGGATGGCGACTATTTGGGCTGGAATCAGGCCCGACAAGAACCGTCAAGACCCGGTGAAGAACTAAAAAACCGGAAACACACAGTGCGAGTGCCCGTGTCGCATTCACGTGCGGCACGGGTTTCCATCTGTGCCATGCTAGATGGTTTACGTAAGTGACTATATGATATCGTAAGTCTCATGCTAGTAAGAGAATGGGCTGAGCGTGAGGGCCTTCATCCGCAAACCGTGTGGAAATGGTGCCGTGAAGGCACAATGCCCGTACCCGCAGAACAAACCCCAACCGGCGCGTGGCTTATCCACGACCCGAAATACGAAACCACACAACCCCGCGCGGCGGGGACGCGCACTGTCTGCTACGCGCGCGTCTCGTCCAGCGGCCAGAAAAGCGACCTACAACAGCAAGCCGAACGGTTGAAAGCATTCGCTTTCAGCATTGGCGTAGACGCGCCCGAGGTTCTCACCGAGATCGGTTCAGGCACGAACGGGACACGACGAAAGAAACTTAACAAGCTACTCGCAGACCCGACCGTGGGGACGATAATCGTTGAGCATCGAGACCGGTTCGCTCGAACGAACATGAACCTCGTGGAAAGCGCGCTGCGTGCACAAGGTCGGCGCGTCATCGTCACAGACGACGTGGAAAAAGCAATGGAAGCGATGCGTAATGACCTCGTTTGAGGCCGTTAAGGTTCGTCTTGACCCCACGCCACGCCAAGCGCGGCTCTTAGAGTCTCACGCTGGCGCGGCGCGTTTCGCATACAACCTCATGCTTGACCACGTCCAAGATCAACTCGCTTCGGGTGAAGCCCCAGACTGGACGATGTACGCGATGCGCCGCTGGTGGAACGAGCATAAAAACGACCTTGCTCCGTGGTGGCGTGAGAACAGCAAAGAGGCGTACAACAGCGCGTTCGAGTGGCTGGCACAAGCGTTGAAGAACTGGTCGGATAGTAAGAAAGGCAAGCGCGCGGGCCGTAAAGTTGGGTGGCCGAAATATAAAGCTAAGCGTTCCAGCGTCCCACGTTTTGCTTACACGACTGGTTTTAATCTTATTGACGGGGACCCGAAAGCATTGCGGTTACCCTGTATTGGTCGCGTGCATTGCATGGAAAACGTCACTAAGCGCGTGCGTGGGCGCGTCGTGCGAGTGACCGTGAGTCGCCACGCGGGCGCATGGTTCGCAGCCCTGACTGTCAGGCTCCCAGACGAGCATGTTCCCTCAGTCTCCGGGAAACAGTCGGGCGTTCGCCCGGTCGGCGTGGATTTAGGCGTGAAAACGCTTGCCACTTTATCGGACGGGACAGTGTTCCCTAACCCACGTAATTATGTGCGCGCTCAACGGAAACTACGCCGCGCTCAGCAAACGTTGAGTCGCCGTGATCGTGACGGTAACGGTGGGCGCGGCTCGACCCGGTGGAATAAGGCATTAAAACGAGTTCAAGCCGTTCACGCTCACGTCGCTTACCAACGTGCGGACACTATCGGGAAGATCACCGCGTGGCTTGCACGCAACTACACGGACATCAGCATTGAGGACTTGAACGTGCAAGGCATGAGCCACAATAGGCGGCTCGCTAAGCATGTGTTGGACGCGGGGTTTAGTGAGTTCCGCCGCCAGTTGGAGTACAAGACCGCGCGTAGTGGCGCGCGGCTGCATGTCATTGACCGTTGGTATCCGAGCAGTAAAGCGTGCTCTTCTTGTGGGGTAGTGAAAGCCAAACTGTCCCTGTCTGAGCGCGTGTTTCACTGTGATACGTGCGGTTTGTCTATGGACCGTGACTTGAACGCGGCCATTAACCTTATGGTCGCCGGGAGTGCCCCGGAGACCGTAAACGCGCATGGAGGGACAGTAAGACGGAGCGACCCATCGGGCCGCGCAACGCTAGACCCTGTGAAGTGCGAACCAAGCAGCCACCCACCGGTGGCGTGAGACTTGGAGCTGGCCTCGGCAACGAGACCATGCAAACTAAAACAAATTAGTTTGCAACGGCACTCCCCTTGTTTTAAGGGGCGCTTGTTGCCTGTCTAGGTGGTTTCTCAATGAGGACACAACCTATTTTGCCTACCAGAAAGGGAAGAAGAGGTATGTCGGAAGGTATCTACGCGACCATTAACCAACGCAAGGACGGGAAAACGCTTGTCCGTATCGTTGAAGTGGGAAACACGAGCATCAGCCATGACTCAATCCACCACATGATGTCTCTCCCCCAACAGGGTTGGGACCCGTATAAAGTCCTCGATGTTTTACTGAAAGTCATTAAGGACTGTGAAAGCATCTACGCGATAGCAGAATGTCCAGCAGAAGAAGCTGAAGCTCACGACGATTGGGTTGTTTTCTACACGGAAGATAAGACGCAAAAACTTTTAGTTACAAACATGCGGCTCTCTAGTGACGCGCCCGCGTTTGAGCGTGATTTTGATGAGCGAGTGTTTGATTCTCGACAGGAAGCTCTCGACGCTATCTACAACCACTACTCTCCCGTTTTAATGAGCAAGAACCTCCTATGGGACTTAGACGCGAACACGTTCACGTGGTTCACCGCTCCGGGGAAACGCTACAGTTTCGTCGCGTTCAATTTCGGCCTAGAGAAGGTTGAGAGTTGTTCTGCCGTGACTTACTCGTTCGAGCAGATGTGTGACCGTCGGGCCGTGGTCAACGCTATCAACGGCGAATCGCGCCACCGACTTCCTGAAATTCCGCTTTATCGCACGCCCTTAGAGCAGCGTCCCCCAGAGGAGTATGAGAGCAAGCTCCTGCCGGTGGTTATCGAGTACCGGAAAGGCAAAGAAAACACGGAAACCAGTCTCACCGGGACTGTTGAGAAAATCCTTGTTCACGGTAAGGAACGTGAACAGTGGGAACCCACCTCGTTCAAGGTCGTTCTCAACAAGCGGTTCGGTTACGACACTTTGGTTGTCACGTTCTACCGCGATGAAAAGCCCGTGTTTAGGACAAGCGTTAATCCCTCTGCCTACAGGAACATGAGGGAAGCCGTGTTTGAGACGCTATGCGCCACCGCGAGGTTCATTGCCGACAACCATGATGAGTTGATGATCGGCGTGAAAGACGGCCTACGTTACAACGATGACTGGACCTTGTTCCAAGACAAAGCTAAGCATCTTCTCCTCGGCGCATACGACACCTACAAGAGCATGCGAGATATGAGTGCTCCACGTAGTGAAGGGCTGTCCGCCGGTGAGCAGAATCTAGCTGAACGCCTAGTTCTCAGCGCCGCAGCGACATTCAAGGCCATTGAAAAAGCGGAAACCCGTCAGGAAAAGACGCGCCTTAGAACCACGTACTTCATTGTTGACCGGCAAAATGGCGTGTTCACGCAGGCTATCGGCGCAGCAGCAGCAAAGAAGAAACTCAAGCAATCCGCTAGTGCCCACACGCACGTCATCGCTTACAAAGACCTCGTAGGCTCTCCGCTGGTTCACCCGCAAGCCCAAGACCGGCCATTCCGAGAAAGCGTCTTGGCCTACACGAAAGAAGGCTATACGCAAGAACGTATCGCGTTGATTCTTGCCATGAGCGTTAAGGACGTGTCAGCGTCCCAGCGTGGCTTGTAACGGGATTCCTACGGCTTAAGGTCT
>ERZ773214.1222-NODE-1222-length-15238-cov-17.230060_pt1 | contig 15238 bp, 18 predicted proteins | sample MGYA00511238_ERZ773214 | MGnify/ENA primary metagenome ERZ773214 (study PRJEB29015, sample SAMEA2738157) | human oral metagenome | biome: human oral; feature: human-associated habitat; material: saliva | place: China | collected 2259 ...
CTTCAGTTGTAATAACTGGTTTTGTTGCTTCTGAACTGACCACGTTATCTGCCTTGGCAACCTGATTCATCCCTAGGACACCACCGGCTACAAACAAACCTGATAATAATTTAGTTGACGCTACTTTCTTTGACATATCTCTCTATCCCTCTAAAAAAGTTTAAATCACCTCGGCGTTTCAAATTATCACTATTTGTATTTGCATGCTGTAAACTCGAGTTATTTTTAGTTTCATAAAAATCGCTTGGTGTTTCTTATGAAACTAATGTTAACTTAATCTTTTTTGTAAGACAAGGGAATTTCCGGTAATCCTCGTAAACGGTAATTTTTTCATCATGAATGGTCAGGTTTTTTCAGAAATTTGAGAACAACATTTTCTAATTTCATTAAATATTCACTTGATTCAGTCTACTTTAAATGACAAAAATAAATCCCAAATAATGAAAATCCATCACCTAAATAGTTCATGTGATGAGAATAAAAAAACATCTCCCACACAAAGTGAGAAATGATTTATTTATCTATTTTTAGTATCCAAGATAACGGTAACAGGTCCATCATTGATTAGGCTAACCTGCATATCTGCACCAAAGCGTCCCCTTTCTACAGGAACATGAGCTGACAAGGATTGGTTGAAATCGTCATAGAACTGGCTAGCCATGTCAGGCTTTGCAGCACCTGTAAATGCCGGTCGATTCCCTTTTTTTGTATCTGCAAAAAGCGTAAACTGAGAAATCGACAAAATCTGACCGCCAATATCCTTAACAGAAAGATTCATCTTGCCATCTTCATCTGAAAAAATGCGCATATTGACAATCTTACGAACTGCATACTCTAGGTCCTCTTTGGTGTCCTCTGGACCAACTCCAACCAAGAGTAAAAGTCCCTGCTTAATAGCGCCAACCGTAGAATCCTCAATAACTACAGAGGCACTTTGCACGCGCTGAATTACAATCTTCATCGCAGTAACTCCTTACCCATTCGTACGTTTAACACTGTAAACATCAGGGATAATTTTAATCTTATCCACAAGACCAGTCAATTCAATAAGGTTTGCAATTTCAAAGCTAACGTGAATATTGGCAAACTTCATATCCTTGGTTGGATGAGCATTCACCGTTGAAATATTTTTGGTGGTATTGGATAGGACCTGTAACACATCGTTGAGAAGACCAGACCGGTTGAGACCATAAATATCAATGTGGGCCGTGTACTCTTTGGTCGAGTTGTTTTCTTCCCATTCCACATCAAGCAAGCGCTGTTCGTAATTCTCCTGAGCCTTGAGATTCATACAGTCTTGCCGGTGGATGGCTACGCCGCGTCCCTTGGTAATGTAACCAACAATGTCGTCACCAGGCACAGGATTACAGCACTTGGCAATCCGGATGAGGAGACCAGATGCTCCTTGAATGACCACGCCACCTTCATGCTTGACCTTGAGGGTGTCTTTTTTGTTCTCGACCTTGACTTCGCCGCCCTTGACCAATTCCTCTGCTTCTGCTCTAGCCTTAGCCCGCTCTTCCTCACGGCGCTCTTTTTCAGTCAGACGGTTGAAAATACTAATGGCCCCAACCTCACCGAAGCCAATCGCCGCAAAAAGCGCTTCTTCAGTCTTATAGCTGGTCTTTTGCAGCACTTCTTCCATGTGCTTCTTATCCATGTACTTATTGGCTACATAGCCATTTTCCTGGAATTGAGCCTGCAAGAGCTCCCGTCCTTTAGAGATAGATAGCTCCTTGTCTTGATTTTTAAAGAACTGACGGATTTTATTTCTGGCCTTGCTGGTCTTGACGATATTGAGCCAGTCGCGGCTAGGTCCAAAGGAGTTGGCATTGGTGATGATTTCCACCTGATCCCCAGTCTTCAGCTTGGTATTGAGCGGCACCATGCGGCCATTAACTTTGGCTCCTGTCGCCTTCTCCCCAACCTTGGTATGGATCTCATAGGCAAAATCAATGGGGCCTGAGTCCTTAGGCAAAGAACGCACTGCTCCATCCGGTGTGAAGACATAGATTTCCTCAGCTAGGTAGCTTTCCTTAACCGAATCAACAAATTCCTTTGCATCACCAGACTGATTCTGCAATTCCATCAATTCCTTGATCCAATTCATCCCGATGGCAGATTCTTTGCCGTCAACCTGACCCTTAATTCCTTTTTTATAGGCCCAGTGAGCAGCGACCCCGTATTCTGCGACTTCGTGCATTTCCTTGGTTCGAATCTGGAACTCAATCGGACCTTTAGGACCATAAACGGTCGTATGGATAGACTGGTAGCCGTTGGCCTTGCGATTGGCAATATAATCCTTGAAACGCCCCGGCATGGGTTTCCAAAGCTCATGGATGTAGCCCAGCATGGCATAGACATCACTGTGGGTGCTCAAAATGCAACGAATGGCAATCAGATCGTAGATCTCATCAAACCGCTTCTTTTTGTCCTGCATTTTGCGGTAGATGGAGTAAATATGCTTGGGACGACCATAAATCTTCCCATGCAGATTGCGCTCACCCGCGTAGGTTTCAATCTTGTGGACAACTTCCTCTACCAGAGCTTCCCGCTCTCGACGCTTCTCCTTCATCATGTGGGAAATTTTATAAAACTCCGTCGGATTGAGATAGCGGAAAGACAAGTCTTCCAATTCCCATTTGACACTGGAAATCCCCAAACGATGGGCCAGAGGAGCATAGATTTCCATCGTTTCCTGCGAGATTCGCTCTTGTTTGTCTGGCCGTAAATGATTCAGAGTACGCATATTATGCAGGCGGTCAGCCAGCTTGACCAAGATCACTCGAAGGTCTTCAGACATGGCCATGAGCATCTTGCGATGATTTTCCGCCAACTGTTCTTCGTGAGACTTATATTTGACTTTTCCAAGCTTGGTTACACCATCCACAATCACGCGCACATCATGGCCGAATTCCCGCTCCAGATCGTCCAAGGTCGCCGCCGTATCCTCTACGACATCATGCAAAAAACCACAGGCTACTGAAACAGCATCCAGCTTGAGCTTGGCTAAAATTCCTGCCACCTGAATCGGATGGACGATATAGGGCTCTCCCGACTTACGAGTTTGCCCGCTATGGCATTCCATCGCATAAATCAACGCTTTTTGAACAAAAGCCACATCCTCTGCAGCTAAATATTTTTTTGTTAGGGCTACAACCTGATTCCCCGTTAAATTTTCTTCTTTTGGCATGCATTCTCTCCGCTTTCTTGCCTACTATTTTAACATTTTTAAATCAATATGAAAACCAAGAGGACTAGAATATCAGGGAGGCGCTGGGATAGAAATAAACTTTCAAACATCCAGCTTGCTTCCATGTTTCTAAGTACAGCTTTAAAAGCTTTCCCAGACCTTACAAATAGTCCCAGCCCCACGAGGTTGCTCGACAATCCGTGGCTCTTGAGCAAGCAGCTGCAAGCTCAAGGATCTCTTTCTAATAAAAAGCGAGGCCGAGACACTTTTGTCTCAACCTCTGTGATGAAAATGATGTACTTTCTCCATATGAGCCACTTCTTTTAGAAACTCATAATAGGCATAGATGAGGTAACCAGCAGAGGCCACACCCAAAATAGCTATTGATACTTCAAATAAGGTAGACAAAGACATGATAAACCTCCTCTCCTTATTTCAAACCACAATGTGCAAAACGACCATCAGCGGCTGTTTCGTTTCCGATTTTTTCCTTTCTAGCCTGCCTCTGGATTCACCTTTATTATATCAAATTTAAGAAAGGAAAACAATGGAAATCCCTTTATAAAATACTTTTTCAGGCCTGATGAAGCAAATGACTTGCGTCAGTTGTCTATTTCTCCACCTACCCTTTAACCAAAAAAGTTAGGAACACTTTCCTAACTTTCTTCTCTTTTATCATGAACACTCGAGACCAGAAAAATCACTTTTAAAAAGGAAGTTCCTCTTCTTCCAGTACCAAATCTGCTAAGTCTGCTCCAGTATTATTTTCACGGAGTGCTCTCTGAGCTCGGCTTTCTAAAAGCTGAAAACCACTGCAAAGAACTTCTGTCACATAATGAGTGGTTCCATCCTTTTCATAGCGGCGACTCCGCAATTCTCCATCCAGAGAAATCAGACTCCCCTTACTAGCGTAACTTGCCAAGGTTTCAGCCAAGCGCCCCCAGACAACAAGGTTGATAAAATCCGCTTCACGCTCTCCATTTTGGCTCTTATACCGGCGATTCACCGCCACTGTCGCACGCGCGACCGACTTGTCATTCGCTGTCTTGTGTAACTCTGGTGTAGCCGTCAACCGGCCAATGATAATGACTTTATTATACATATTCTTTCCTCCTATCTATTTATTCGCGAGAAAAGACAAAAAAATCGTGAAAATCACGATTTCCTTTTCTATACTAAGTCTTAAGACTGCCAATGTTTGACTGGGTCAAAAGCCGTTCCGACCGTTTCACTATCGGCCAATTCAATGATACCACGTTTTTGCGGTGCATTTGGCAACTGGAGTTCCCGTGGGCTACACATCATACCAAAACTCTTTTCGCCACGGAGTTCTCCTGGAAAGATGAGATTGCCCTTCGGCATCATAGCACCAGGCAAAGCCACGATCGTCTTGAGACCAACACGAGCATTCGGAGCGCCAGCCACGATTTGAACCGTCTGATCAGCTGCCACCTGCACTTGGCAAATATTGAGGTGGTCACTGTCAGGGTGGGCTACCATCTCAAGGATTTCCCCCACAACAAACTTAGGATCACGGTCATTAACCAGCTCGGCTTGGAAGCCTTCTTTGGTCAATTCTTGATTGAGAGTCGCAACCTGCTCATCTGTCAGCTGAACCTGTCCGCGCCCTGCAATTTCAAAAAGGTCTGACAGTTCAGAAATATTCCAAGCTACTGTTTGTCCATTATCTTCGCGGTAAATACGCGCTACATTCCCTTTGCGCTCAACGCTTAGTTTGGCTCCCTGATCATCAGCAGCGATGACCATGAGAACATCTCCAACATACTCTTTGTTATATGTAAAAATCATTTCTTCCTCCACAAATACTTTTAAAACTTCTTATAAACTCGCTAAAAAATCATTGATTTGACTCTTGGTCTTGCGGTCGCGATTGACATAGCGACCAATCTCTCGGCCATCTTCCACGACAACCAGACTAGGAATCCCGTAAACATCCCATTTTTGAGCCACAGCCATATACTGATCCCGATCCACCTCGACAAAGGTAAAGTCAGGATTCTCCGCTTCTATCTCTGGCAGAAAAGGCTTGATGAAGCGACAGTCTCCGCACCAATCTGCTGTGAAAAAGAAGACAGTCTTCTCCTTATGCTACACATAAGAAGCTAGCTCCTCCATACTTTGCGGCCGAATCATCACTCTTCCTCATAGGTCAGTTGACCATTCTCATAGACGAAGGTGAAATGGCGGTCGTCTTTTAGGACAACCCCTCCAACTGTACGGCTGTCGCTTGATTCATAAAGTTCCACATAAACTGTTGCAATCGGTCCTCGGCTGGCAAAAAATTCCCGCACGATCCGAACGATCTCTTCTCTACTGCGCAGTCTTTTCTGCTCCTGCACAAGCTTGGCAGCTCCAAAGGCTACGGCTCCCGCTCCCAAAAGAGCGGTTGTCGTTAAAATGATTTTTTTAGCTTTCATGTAGAATATTTTAACACAAAAGCGCAGAGGCGACAAACAATATTACAGATTTCTCAGCTTCTTTTAGTTCATCCTGTTCTTCCCCCTAAAAAAGTGATAAAATAGAATCAGAAAGAAGGTAAACTTATGTCTGATTTATTTTCAAAAATCAAGGAAGTGACTGAGCTCTCAGCAATCTCCGGTCACGAGGCACCTGTCCGCAGCTATCTGCGAGAAAAAATCACTCCTCACGTCGATGAAGTCGTTACCGACGGCCTAGGCGGCATCTTTGGAGTTCGGCATTCTCAAGCTGAAAATGCTCCCCGCGTTCTGGTTGCGGCTCACATGGACGAGGTTGGCTTCATGGTCAGCGAGATCAAGCCCGACGGGACTTTCCGTGTAGTAGAAATCGGTGGCTGGAATCCGCTAGTCGTGAGCAGCCAACGCTTCAAACTCTTCACCCGCGAAGGCCGAGAAATCCCTGTCATCTCAGGCTCTGTCCCTCCTCATCTGACACGTGGTTCTGGCGGACCAGTTATGCCACAGATTGCGGACATTGTCTTTGACGGCGGCTTTGCGGACAAGGCAGAAGCTGAAAGCTACGGCATCCGTCCAGGAGACACGATCGTTCCAGACAGTTCTGCCATTCTCACAGCTAACGGTAAAAATGTCATCTCTAAAGCCTGGGACAACCGCTACGGCGTCCTTATGGTCAGCGAATTGGCTCAAGCCTTATCTGGTCAAGCACTAGGAAACCAACTCTATGTCGGCGCCAATGTTCAAGAAGAGGTTGGTCTGCGTGGGGCCCATGCTTCAACAACAAAATTTGCACCTGAGGTCTTTCTGGCTGTGGACTGCTCCCCAGCAGGCGACATCTATGGCGGTCAAGGGGCCATCGGCGACGGAACCTTGATTCGCTTCTTCGACCCTGGTCATCTCATGCTGCCAGCTATGAAAGACTTCCTCTTGACAACTGCTGAGGAAGCTGGCATCAAGTATCAATACTACTGCGGCAAGGGCGGAACGGATGCTGGTGCTGCCCATCTCCAAAGCGGCGGCGTACCATCTACCACAATCGGTGTCTGCGCCCGCTACATTCATTCCCACCAAACTCTCTATGCCATGGACGACTTCCTGCAAGCCCAAGCCTTCCTGCAAGCGCTGGTTAAAAAGCTGGATCGCTCAACCGTGGACACGATTACCAACTACTAATTTCGAGAAGCAGCCCGTTCTTCATCCGGGCTGCTATCTATTTTATCTAATATACTCTCTTTTAATTTTCCAATTTGAAGAAAATTTTGTTATAATGCTTAGCAGAGGTGAAACTATACATGAAAAAAATTGCTTTTGATTCAGAAAAATACTTAAACCTGCAGCGCGACCATATCTTGGAGCGCATTAATCAATTTGAGGGCAAATTGTACATGGAATTCGGCGGTAAAATGCTGGAAGACTTCCATGCTGCCCGTGTCTTGCCAGGTTATGAGCCGGACAATAAAATTAGACTGCTCAAAGAGCTCAAGGACCAAGTAGAGATTGTCATTGCTATCAACGCCAATAACATCGAACACTCTAAAGCACGTGGGGACTTGGGTATTTCCTATGACCAAGAAGTGCTGCGCCTAATCGATACCTTTAATGAGCTGGATATTTATGTGGGCTCAGTGGTCATCACCCAGTATTCTGGCCAGCCAGCAGCTGATCTCTTCCGCGCTCAGCTAGAAAAGAACGGCATCGCCTCCTACATCCACTATCCAATCAAGGGCTACCCGACCGACATGGACCATATTATCTCACCTGAGGGAATGGGGAAAAACGACTATATTAAGACCAGTCGTAATCTAGTTGTAGTGACCGCACCTGGTCCTGGTTCTGGTAAATTAGCTACTTGCTTGTCCAATATGTACCACGACCAAATCAATGGCATCAAATCAGGCTACGCCAAGTTTGAGACCTTCCCAGTTTGGAATCTGCCCCTGCACCATCCTGTCAATTTAGCTTATGAGGCAGCGACGGCAGACCTCGACGATGTCAACATGATTGACCCTTTCCACCTGCAAACCTACGGCGAAACCACTGTCAACTACAACCGTGATATCGAAATTTTCCCAGTCCTTAAGCGTATGCTGGAGCGCATCCTTGGAAAATCACCTTATGCTTCTCCAACGGACATGGGCGTCAACATGGTCGGCTTTGCCATTGTAGATAATGATGCGGCTATCGAGGCTTCTCAACAGGAAATCATCCGCCGCTACTACCAGACGATTCTAGACTTCAAGGCAGAGCGCGTTTCGGAATCTGCTATCAAGAAAATCGAACTCTTGATGAATGACTTGGGCATCACACCGCTGGATCGCAAGGTAACCGTCGCTGCGCGTGCCAAGGCTGAAAGCACTGGCGAACCAGCTCTTGCCTTGGAATTGCCAAATGGCGAAATCGTAACCGGTAAGACCTCTGAACTCTTTGGTCCTACGGCTGCTGTCTTGATTAATGCCATTAAAAAATTAGCCAATATTGCCAAAGAAACCAAGCTGATCGAACCTGAGTATGTCAAACCAATCCAAGGCCTGAAAATCAATCATTTGGGCAGCCGTAATCCGCGCCTCCACTCAAATGAAATCTTAATGGCTCTGGCGATCACAGCCATGGAAAATCAAGACGCTGCACAAGCCATGCAAGAGCTTGGAAATCTCAAGGGCAGCGAAGCTCATTCAACCGTAATGCTGACAGATGAAGACAAAAATGTCCTGCGCAAACTCGGCATCCATGTAACTATGGATCCTGTTCATCAGTATGATCGACTTTATAGAAAATAAAAACAAGCTCTGTTAAAAGCTTGTTGAGAAAGCTGGCCCTGCCAGCTTTTTTTCTTAATAACGCTTAGACAGGAGAAAACGCAAGAGATAGTAAAGTCCCAAGACCAGAATAATGGTCAAGGTCAGAAACTGATTGAGATTTAAAATGATAGGAAAAATCATAGACAGAAGGCTCAGTCCTGCTGCCAGCAGCAAAAGGATATCAAACAGCAGAGTGCGAGTCTTTTCGTCAATCATCCGATTGCGTTCATCCGTCACCTGAATGTAGAGCCTATTGAATGCTTCTTCCCGTTTCAAGGCAAGATTATAACGCAGAACCATCAAGGAAAGCCCTAGAAGCAGACCCACCATGACCCCTTCCTCTAAATCATCCAGAGAATGAATGTAGCTCCATCCCAGTCCCAGCCAGAGGACTAGGATTAGGATACGACCTATGATCACTTTCTTTTGAAGTTTTTTCCGAAATTCTTGTTTAGTTAATGCTTCCATATCAGCCTCCTATTTTTCATACGCTTGGGAAATTTCAACATCGCCACAATCAAGAACATTCCCACAAAAAGCAGGATTTCCTTAGGGATAAAATCGGCTTGCAAATGCAGATAAGATAAGCCAACCACCACCAAAATAGCCAATATCCATTTACACAAATAAGTCCATTTCATGATTCATCCTCCTCAAAGAGAAACACTTCTTCAATCCTTAAATTGAAAAAGGATGCAATTTTATGAGCCAAAAGCAGCGAGGCATTGTAGCGGCCTTTTTCCAAAGAAATAATCGTTTGTCTCGTGACCTCTAGCTTCTCAGCCAGCTCCTCCTGGCTGAGCTTTTTTCTTTTTCGCAATTCTTGAATTCGATTTTCCAAGGCTGCCCCCTTTTTATGATGTAAAACGACCTTTACTTTTCAAAAATAGTATAGTCTCCTTTACATATTTTGTCAAGAAGAAAGCGGCAAAAAAGAGGCTGGGACAAAAGTCCTAGCCTCTCAATTGTCTTTGGATCGTCGAGCAAGACGCAGTGGTTGAGTGGGCTCTATTACGCTGATTTCATCAGCTTTTACAGCCCTACTCAACTGTGCGGAGGTGGGACGACGAAATCGAATTCTAACGAATTACCGATTTCTGTCTCACTCTCTTTATTTCATATAAATCATCCCTGTACAGGCTTGCTCTGACAATTCGACAAAGCCCAGAGACTGGTAAAAGGCTAGATTTTTCTCGCTACGTTCTGTGACGAGGAGCCGTTGATAGACATTAGGGAAGGTCGCTAAAGCCTCTTCTAAGAGTTTCCTTCCGATGCCTTGGCGCTGGTGATCTGGTCGCACCAGGAGGTCCTGCACCAAGAGGACAGAGTGGCCATCTCCTACTAAGCGAATGTAAGCTACGAGCTCTTTCTCATCATAGACTACTAACTGCCAGAGACTGTCTTTGACAGCTTCTTCTAGCATAGCTGGCTTGTTGGTATAATTGGTCCAGCCGACTGAGCTGTAGAGTGCGACTAGGTCTGTCATCGCTGGAATTTCTTTTTTATAATGTAACATCTTAACTCCTTTTTAAGCTATAGTGCTGGAAGAAGGCGATCTCCCTGTAAGGGGACACTTGGCAAACGGCCAGCTCCATCTTGAGCATAGACTCTCGCCAGCCTTCTTGTCCTTTAAAGCGATTGTCCTGCAAGGCATAAAAGACACGAATTCCTTGGTAATCCTTGACTTCAAGGGCTAGGTCTTCTACTGCTGCATCCAGATCATAGGCCTGTGCCAAGCCCATGGAGTGGGTTTCCAGATCCTGACCGGCTAGTAAATCGAGGGCCTTCTGAGGATCATTTTCAAAGACCACCGTCTGCAGGACGCGTCCAACCTCATTGTGCTTGACGATAGAGAGCAGGCCTCCTGGTTTCAAGAGACGAGTAAATACCTTGAGAATCTCCTTGCGATCTTCTACATACTCCAAGACATTGTGGCAGAGGATAACATCAAAGCTGGCATCTTCAAGACTTGCTAACTGATCCAGACTTCCGACGATTTGTTGGTAGGGATGGTCCTGGACTCGCAAGGCTACCATTTCCTCATTGGGCTCCACAGCAAGGACTTGATTATCTTTCGCTAGGTGGTTGGCTACAAGGCCAAAACCACTGCCAAAATCAAGCACCCTCTTTTCCTTGATTTCCTGTAATTGCTCAAAAAGGATATCATAATAGATCTGTCCCCAGGGTTGCTGGAGGGTTTCTAAATAGGCTTGGATATTGGCTGCCATCTGGTTCCTCCTATTTGTAATTAAACATCTTGCTAGCTAGCTTGTCCGAGATGCGAGGGAAAAGAGTATAGAGCTTGTGGGTCAGGTTCAAGAGCCAAGGCAAATTGAGCTCGCGTTTTGGTTTTCCAAAGTTTTTCACGATCTTCTTAGCCACAAAGTCTGGTTCCAAAATGTAGCGATCCACAGCTTTGACATAACTTCCGTCTGGGTCTGCCTGATCAAAGAAAGTGGTCCGAATTGGGCCTGGATTGACTGTCGTCACATGGACACCAAAGGGCATCAGTTCTAACCGCAGGGCGTTAGAGAAGCCAATGGCTGCAAACTTGGTGGCCGAATAAAGGCTGGATTTGGCAGTTGCTACTAAGCCCGCCATGCTGACGATGTTGACAATGTGCCCCTTGCCTACTGCCTTCATGTGCGCACCAATCAAGCGTGAAAGCTGCATGAGGGCAAAGGTATTGACCTCAAACATTTCCCGCACCTGCTGGTCAGAAATGCGATCAAAGTCCTCAAAGATGCCATAGCCTGCATTGTTGACCAAAACATCGATCTGTCCATAGCGCTGATAGAGCTTTTCGACTAGCTGTTGAACAGCTGATGGATCTGTGATATCGATCTCGATGCACTCTGTTTGAGGATGATTGGCATAGAGTTTTTCCAGTTTTTCTTGATTTCTGCCTAAGAGAATCAGCCGGTCTTCAGGGAGGAGCTTGACCATTTCCTGTGCCAAGCCTCCACTTGCTCCTGTTATGAGAATGGTTCGCATCTTAGATCTCCACTTCTTCCAAATCTTTGACGACATAGACATTTTCAAAAATGCTGGACGCATCCTTGCGCAATTGGCTGATGTCCTTAGAGAGGAAGCGAGCACTGATATGGTTGAGTAGAAGTCGCTTGGCCCCTGCTTCACGCGCCACTTCTGCTGCCTGCATATTGGTCGAATGCCCATGCTTACGAGCAATCTTCTCATCACCCTTGCCATAGGTAGACTCATGGACGAGGACATCCGCATTGACTCCAAGGCGGACGCTGGCATCGGTCTTTCTGGTATCTCCTAGGATCGTGATAATCTTACCAGGCCGAGGGGCTGAAATATAATCCGCAGCAATGATCTTAGTGCCATCTTCCAGGGTGACATCTTGTCCATTTTTAACCTGGCCAAAGAGCGGTCCAAAGGGAACACCCGCCGCCTTCAACTTGTCTGCATCGAGTGTTCCTTCAAGGTCCTTTTGCATGATCCGGTAACCGACACAGAAAATGGTGTGGTCCAAAGCTTCCGCGTAAACCGTGAATTTATCAGTTTCTAAAATCTTACCCAGAGAATGTTCATCGAATTCATGAAAATGGATGCGGTAAGGCAGACGAGAGCCTGATACGCGAAGACTAGTCATCACAAAGGATTTGATCCCTACTGGTCCATAGATATCCAGATCCGTCTGCTCTTCATTGGCCTGAAAGGCCCGACTAGATAGGAAACCTGGCAAACCAAAAATATGGTCTCCGTGTAGGTGAGTGATAAAGATCTTGCTAACCTTTCGCGGACGAATGGTCGTTTCTAAAATTTGATTCTGTGTCGCTTCGCCACAATCAAAGAGCCAGACTTCATTGATCTCGTCCAGCAATTTGAGCGCTAGGCTCGATACATTACGGGCTTTTGAGGGTTGCCCAGCTCCCGTTCCTAAAAATTGAATGTCCATTGTCTACTTTCTATCTATATAAATCATGGCCGTCCGGTTCTCTGAACGGAAAGAAAGGTTGCCTGGGTAGGCTTGCGCTAACTCGAGGAGCTCTTCTTGGTTATATCCTGACAGTTTCAAGCGTCCATCTTCCAAGGTCATCAAGTCAGTCAGAGCTGAGAGGGCTTCTGTTTTAGTGACCCCTTCTGGTTTAGCCTCTTGCAAGCAGATCTTGCCATCTTTTTCAAAGACCAAACAATGTGGAAAGATCTCAGCAATTTCGAATAAAATGGCGGGAGTGATAGCCTCTGCTGGATGTTCAGCAAAGACACAGGCTAGCTCTTCATTTACGTAAGCCAAGCCATAAGACTTACCCGACAAGTTGAGGCGAATAAAGGGCTTTCGTTCATCAAAGCTTTGCTGAACTGTGAATAAGTCAAATGCCCGGCTCAGGTCCAAGAAATAATCCATTGCCTCCTTGGGGCTCTTCTTTTGGTAGAGCTCTGCAAAATAGGCGTTGATCACACTTGGGGGAGGCGTAATCACACGGAGACGCAATTCCTCAGGGATCGTGCTTAAAAGATTGGTCAGATAGACCCGATCGAGGCTGGTATAGCCTCCATATTTTATTGCTAAATCAACGTAATCCGTCATAAAATTCTTCCAACTTCCACTTATTTTTCTCTGCGATATAGCCTTGAATGACCTCGACATCCTCTTCAAATTCGCGCTGGTCAATGATCGCAACCATTTCTAAATCATGTGTCCGATAAGATTTTGAAAAAGGAACGCGAATGGTGAAGGGAACAAAGAGTTCTCTCAGTTTTTCTAGGAGCAACGCCTGAAGGTCCTCTCGAGCTGTCTCAGAGCGTGCTGAAATCAAGCTAAAAGGTGTCTGGGTTGGTGTAAAGTCTGCTACTTTATCTGCTTTGTTGTAAAGCGTCAAGCGAGGGATCTCCAGCATATCCAGGTCCTTCATGATCGAAAGCACCGTCTTTTCGTGCTCTTCATGATTAGGATCAGACGCATCGATGACATGGACCAGGAGGTCTACATTCTTACTTTCTTCCAAGGTCGACTTAAAGCTCGATACCAACTCTGTTGGTAGATCTTGGATAAAGCCAACCGTATCGGTCAGCGTCACTTGCAGATTGCCTGTTAAATGGATGCTCTTGGTTGTTGCGTCCAAGGTCGCAAAGAGTTCGTCGGCTTCATACTGGCTCTTACTGGTCAGCTGATTCATAATGGTCGACTTTCCTGCATTGGTATAGCCGATCAAACCAATCTTGAAGACAGGTGATTCCAAGCGTTTTTCACGAAGGGTTTCCCGGTTCTTTTCAACAGCCTTGAGCTGGCGCTCGATATCGGTGATTTGATTGCGAACGCTCCGGCGGTTCAACTCCAACTGACTTTCCCCTGGTCCACGAGAACCAATTCCACCGGCCTGACGGCTGAGCATGATTCCTTGACCAACAAGGCGTGGCAAGAGGTATTTAAGCTGGGCCAAGTGCACCTGCAACTTCCCCTCATGACTCCGAGCCCGCATGGCAAAGATATCTAAAATCAGCTGCATGCGGTCAATGACCTTAACCCCAAGGATTTCTTCTAAATTGACATTTTGCCGGGGTGTCAGGCGGTTATTGACCACCACTGTCGTAATCTCATCTGCTTCGACCATTTGAGCAATTTCTTCGAGTTTTCCTGAGCCAACAAAGGTCTTGGTATCGTACTTCTCCCGCTTTTGTGTATAGGAGCCCCGGACATCTCCACCGGCTGTTTTAGCTAGACTGGCCAACTCCTCCATCGACATATCAAAATTGTCCATGCCTTGAAGTTCCACACCAACCAAAAGGATGCGTTCTTGTTTCTTTTCTGTTTCAATCATGCTCTAAAAACTCCTTTACATCTGCAAGAACCTGCTCCTTGAAGTGGGGGGAAGAAATGGCGTAAAAGGTCACTTCCATCCGATTTCGAAACCAGGTCAGCTGCCGTTTGGCAAAACGCCGGGTGTTGCGCTTGAGGATCTCACTGGCTTCCGCAAGGCTTTGCTCCCCCTTAAAGTAGGGAAAGAGTTCCTTGTAGCCAATCCCTTTACTGGCTTGCACATCTGGATAATGGTCATAGAGCCAACGGGCTTCCTCTAGTAAGCCCTCCTCTAGCATGCGATCTACTCGACGATTGATACGATCATAAATCAAGGACCGGTCATCATCTAGACAGATCAGATAGGGTTCATAGTCCGTCTCTTCGTTTGCTAGGTCTTTCCCAAAATGCGCAATTTCAAGAGCCCGCATGGCTCGACGGCGATTGATCTGAGGAATCACAAGTCCTTGCTCCGTCACCCTTTGGTACAAGTCTTCGTCCGACAGCAAGTCTAATTGAGCCCGATAGGCCAGAATCTCTTCATGGGGAACTTCACCACCAAGATGATAGCCTTCAAGAAGGCTTTGGATATAGAGGCCCGTCCCACCTGCAATGATGGGGAGCTTGCCTCGCGCTGTGATCTCTTCAATCGCAGTCTTGGCTTCTCTTACAAAATCAAAAGCCGAGTAAGACTCGGTCAGCTCCCGCACATCGATCAAATGATGGGGAGTTGCAGCTTGCTCTTCTGGTGTCGCCTTGGCTGTTCCAATATCCAGCTTGCGATAGACTTGCTGACTATCACCACTGATGATTTCACCATTGAGGGCTTGCGCCAAATCGATCGCAAGAGCTGTTTTTCCAACAGCCGTCGGTCCCACAATCACAATTATCTTGGTTTTCATCGTTTTTCCTTGCAAAATTCACGTTTTTTCGTTACCATATATTATAACATAAATATTTAAAGTTCAGAAAAGGAGAAATTCTCATGGCTAAAGGATTTGGTAAAGGTTTTGTTACTGGTGTT
>ERZ773214.1228-NODE-1228-length-15204-cov-8.182784_pt1 | contig 15204 bp, 9 predicted proteins | sample MGYA00511238_ERZ773214 | MGnify/ENA primary metagenome ERZ773214 (study PRJEB29015, sample SAMEA2738157) | human oral metagenome | biome: human oral; feature: human-associated habitat; material: saliva | place: China | collected 2259 ...
GTTTTATAAATTTACTTCATTTTTTTGAATTAAATTTTGATACTTTTTAATACTTTTTAAGAAAGGAGGAATGATATAATTTAGCACCAAAAGATATTTTGATTAAGATGAATGAAAGGAGGCTCTTTATGACTAATAAGACAACATCATCAATAAAATCAAATAACAAACCAGTACATAAACTAGGATTTTTTGGTTTTTTTGCTATAACAGCATCTATGGTAATGACGGTATATGAATATCCGTCTTTTGCTAGTTCTGGATTTCAACTTGTATTCTTTCTAATTGTCGGAGGACTTTTTTGGTTCTTGCCTGTTGCATTATGTTCTGCAGAAATGGCAACAGTAGAAGGTTGGGAATCTGGAGGTATTTATTCATGGGTTGGAAATACCCTAGGTCAACGATGGGGATTTTCAGCTTTATTCTTTCAATGGTTTCAAATAACAGTAGGATTTGTTACCATGGCATTTTTTATACTTGCAGCATTGGCATACGTATTTAAATTTGATGCACTTTACAATAACCCAATGGTTATGTTTTTTGGAGTTGCAATCATTGTGTGGGTTCTAACATTTACACAATTAGGTGGAACAAAATATACAGAAAGAATTTCTAAGATTGGTTTTCTTGGAGGAATAGTTCTTCCTGTTATTATACTTTTCATTGGCTTAATTGCATACTTTAGTACTGGTGGTGTTTCTCAAATTAAGATTACGACAGAAACTCTAATTCCTAATTTCAAAGAAACAGGAACTCTTGTAATTTTTGCTTCTTTTATTCTCGGTTATATGGGCGTAGAGGCATCAGCATCTCACGTTAACGAACTTAAGAATCCGACAAGAACATATCCTTCAGTTATGATTGTTTTAACTATACTTACAATTGTACTTGATGCTCTTGGCGGACTTGCTATAGCTACAACTCTTCCAGACAAAATATTAAATGGTAATCTATCTTATGGAGTTATTGAGGCATTTGAAGCAATCTTTACAGAACATTTTGGTTCACAATATAATTGGCTTGTTTTAATAGTTGCAATACTATTAGCTCTTGGTGTATTAGCAGAAATATCTTCTTGGATTGTTGGCCCATCCAGAGCGCTTTTAGAAGCTGCAAATGATAAGATTCTCCCTCCATCTTTTGCAAAAACTAATAAAAATGGAGTGTCAGTAAAAACAGTTATACTTCAAGCAATTATAGTAACAATTTGGGATGCAGTTCTATGTGGTTCTATAGCATTGGCAGGAGGTTCTGATTCATCAGTTGGTTATTTAACAGCAATAGGACTTACAGTTGTAATCTATTTGGTTGGATATATATTATTCTTCTTAGGATATTTCGTTTTAATATTGAAAAAATCTAATTTAAAACGTACATTCCAAGTTCCTGGTGGAAAAGTATTTAAAATAATTGTTGCTACAGTAGGATTGCTTATTACAATAGCAACTTTAATTATTTCATTTTTCCCATCATCAAAATTAACAACTGCAGACAATCAAGTATATCAAATTGTGCTAATTATATGCTTTATTATCTCCTTAATAGTTCCTATAATTATTTATTCAAATAAACATAGATGGGCAACAAAATATGATGATAAAAGTAAGTAGTTATTATAAATTATTAAATACATTGATATAGTTCAAATTTTATTTAAAGAAAGGAAGATTAATATGAGTAAAAAAATATCAAAATCAAGTAGAAAAAGCACTAATCATATCAGTGATATTCTTGAATCAATGAATCAAGAAACTAGATATCTTACACCAATTTTCGGTACAGAAGCTAGCGATATTGAAATGCCAAACAAAAAAATAAATGAAAATCCTGTATCACCTCAAGTTGCAGCAGAAATTATTAGAGAATATTTAAAAACAGAAGGAAATGCAACACAAAACCTTGCAACTTTCTGTCAAACTTATATGGAACCAACTGCAACAGCATTGATGGCTGAGAATTTTGAAAAAAATGCAATTGATAAAGATGAATATCCAATGACTGCAGACCTTGAAAACAGATGTGTTGACATTATTGGTAACTTATGGCATATGAATCCAAAAGAAGAACCTATAGGAACATCTACTGTCGGTTCATCTGAAGCTTGTATGCTAGGTGGACTTGCTATGCTTTTCAGATGGAAACATCTTGCAGATAAAGCAGGAGTTAATAGATTCACCAAAAAGAGACCTAATCTTGTAATTTCTTCAGGATATCAAGTATGTTGGGAAAAATTCTGTCGCTACTGGGATATTGAAATGAGAACTGTTCCACTAGATATGGAACATTTATCTCTTAATATGGATACAGTAATGGATTATGTTGATGATTACACAATAGGTATAGTTGCTATTTTAGGTATTACTTATACAGGAAAATATGATGATGTAAAAGCTCTTGACAAACTAGTTGAACAATATAATAAAAAGAAACCTGATTTACCTATTAGAATCCACGTTGATGCTGCTTCTGGAGGTATGGTTGCTCCTTTTATAGAACCTGAATTAAAATGGGACTTCAGATTAAAAAATGTATGGTCAATTAGTACTTCAGGTCATAAATATGGTCTTGTATATCCGGGAGTAGGCTGGGTAATTTGGCGTAGCAAAAAAGCTCTTCCAGAAGAATTAATTTTCTGGGTTAGTTACTTAGGAGGAAAAGAAGCTACTATGGCAATCAACTTCTCACGTAGTGCGTCTCAAATCGTCGGTCAATACTATATGCTTATGAGAAACGGGTTTAAAGGATATAAAGAAATTCATCAAAGAACAATAGATGTCGCTAGATACATGGCAGATGAAATCAAAAAAATGGGAATATTTGAACTGCTTGAAGAAGCAAATCAAATCCCAATCGTATGCTGGAGACTAAAAGAAAATGCAAATGTACAATGGACATTATATGACCTTGAAGATAGACTCCGTATGCATGGTTGGATGATTCCTGCATATCCAATGCCTGAAAATTTAAAAGATGTAGATGTTCAAAGACTTGTTCTTCGTCAAGACTTCGGTATGCCTTTAGCAATTCTTTGTATAAACGAAATGAAAAAACAAATTGAAATATTAAACGGTTCAAGAGTTGTTCTTCGTGACAATGAAAAGAACTCTGATCCTGACAAAGGATTCGACCATAGTGGTAGATAATTTATGTAAAATACTAAAAGGGGCTAAAGTTAGCCTCTTTTTTAATGTATATTTAATAATAAGAATCTCATTTAAAAATATCTTTAAATTTATTTACTTTTAACGTCTAGCTCTTAATCGAAGTTTTTTCCATATACGTCATCTTGAGCGAAACGTAGCATGGCGAAGTGCAGTCGAAAGATCTCATACTTTTGCTTGTAAAGCAAAAGTAAATGTATCGTAGATACATAAAAAAAGACGGTATTATAACCGCCTTTAAAATATTTTTTTTAATAAGTTTTAGAAATAAATTCTAAAAATTCTTCCAATTTATTCACTACTTCTTTATCTAAACTTTCAACCCATCTTTTAGGTATATTATCAAAACCAAATTTTGCTCCAGAAATACTTCCTGCTATCCCTGCAATTGTATCTGCATCTCCTCCATGATTTACAGCTCCAATTATACAATCTTCAAAAGTTTCACTTTCACTCCAATAAATCGCATTGTTGAAAGTATTGATAACATATCCACTATGTTGTAACAACTCTCTCTTTTCTAAATTTAAATTCTTTCCTAAAACATGAGCTTTTATAATTTCAGTATATTCACTTAAAATATTTCTACAAATATCATTATTATGAGTAATATCACCCTGAATAAAATTAAGTTCTAAAGATTTTTCTGAATTTAATAGTGCACAAGGAAGAGCTCTCATAAGACTTCCATTACCCAAAGCAGTATTATCCTCTTCTATATAATTTCCAGTCTCATCATAAAAAGCTATCGCTTTTCTACATTGATTTCCAATGTCCTTAGGATTTGTATCATACCAAGCCACAAAACTATCAGCCACATCTTTCTTAAAATTCTTAAAATCATTTTTCATAAGAACTTCCATAACACAAATTGACATCTGTGTATCATCTGTAACCTCTCCAGCAATCAAATCAAGCCAACCACCACCTACTATATCAGTTAGCTTTCCGTATTCATTTTTTATTTCATCCTCACTCATAAATTCAGTTGTAGCTCCCATGGCATCACCAATAGCAAAACCATAGAGCGAACCCTTTAACCTGTTTTTAATATTATTCATACATCCTCACTTTTATTTAAAATTTTCGGCAATAAAAAATTTATCTATAATTTATCGTCTCTCTAGGTGCTTTATTGGTTCAAGATAATTACTAATAAAATCATCAATGTTAAGTTTATACTTATCATAGTATTCTTGAAGAATTAAATTACTAATATCTTCAATGTTAATTTTAAGAATATCATTCATAAAATCTTTTAAATTATTTTTTAATTTTTCTAATCCATTAGGATTCATTACAAAAACTTCATCCGTAAAATCTGCATCTAAGGATAGCTTATTAGTCGAAATAATAATAATACGTAAAACATTAGTATACTCACCATATTCCGATTTGAACCACCCACAATGATTATTAAATTGTCCTGCTTCAGTCTTACTAATTGTACCACGAGATGTGCAAACTTGATTTTTGCATTCAAAAATAACAAATTTTGTTTTGGATTCACACCATAAATTATCTGGCCCTTTTCTGATTTTTTCATCTGGTCTTTCACTAAAATATCCTAAAATTTCTCCAACATTTTTTAAAGCTAACTCAAATTTTTTAGAATCAATTCCAAAAGATAAGTTATCTAAAACTTCATTTAAATCTAAATTAAACTCATCTTCATTATTAAATTTTCCAATATATTTCTTAAATATACTAGCTCGAGTATTACTAATAGAATTTATTTTACTATAAACAATACCATTTTTAGGTTTAAATAGTTGAGGATTCTTTTTAAATGCAGATTTTTGTATATTTGCAGATTCTGTTCGATCATACATATAAGTATATCTTGCTTTTTGTTCCATATACCATCCTACTTCTAGATCATCTTTTATTAACTTATTAATATATTCAGTTATTTCTTTTGAAGCTTTCTTATATTCTCCATCTAAAAATAATTTATCTATTTTATTCTCAATTACAAATCTATCATAAAGTAGACTATCTGATGAATTTTCTTTTATTTTATTCATTTCCCAATAATAATATTCTTTCCATGATTCATCTCTTTTTAGCATTTGCTTAATCAATTCAGATATTTGTGTCATGGGATGATCATTTTCTATCGCTGATTTTTTTGCCATTTCTGCAACTTTAAACCCAATTTCAATCTGTTTTTGCGTTTGAATAGAAAAATAATTCCTTGTTAATATGCTCCTCATAAATTTTTCTACATCTGATCCTATAAAAATAATTGCACAGTAATCTTTTTCACCACGAACACCTCTACCCATTCCTTGTTCTATTTTTTGAGCAATCTTTTTATTAATAAGTTCACTATGTGGTCTACAATTTTCTTCATATCTATCAGAGTAAGAATCAAAGCGAGGTATAGAATCAATTATAAGAACTCTACAAGATTCATCAGGCAAATCAATACCATCATATCTATTATTTAATACTACTGTTTCATCGCATTTCCCTTTTCTTAGATCATCAAATGCTTCCAATAGTTGTTCAGTATTTTTGGGAAACCTTGCACCTATATTTTCATAATATTTTGCTTTTTTTGTGTTTGGAACGATTGCAACTATTCCACATTTTTTTCGTTTATCATTCTTCTTAGCAATCGAACTAATAACTAGTTCTCTGTCACATTTTTCATCTATCAGTGAAGGTATTAATATCATTTTTTCACCAGACCATCGTAATTCTGGAAATTTGATAGGATTTGTGATAGCATCAACTGAAAAATCTAAACCTTTAATAAAAAAAATATCATCTTGTGTCGTTGCAGACATTAGTATTCTTCTCTTTGCTAATATAAATGTTCCAAATTGTTTTACACTAACATTATATGGAGTTATTTCAATTTTACTACCAGATATAAAACATGAATAATCTATTATTTTATCTTTTATTAGGGGCCAAACAAATTTAATCTCATCAATTGAAGATTCGTCAGAAAGGATTTTTAATATTTCAGATTTTTTATTAATCCATCCCCAGTAAGGAACTGCCATGAATGTATAATTTTCACCAGATTCTATATCTAAAAAGCTTCCTTCTCCTTGTTCCTTTAAATCATCTGCAAATAGTGTTAATATCTTCTCATATATATGTTCTTTTTCTTTCCTATCAATTGTAATTGTAAATGAATTTTTTAATACATCTATACAAGCATGAGCATCATCTAATATAATTGTACCTACATTAGAACACCTATTTCCTATACCAAAAATCGACTTCCCATTAAATATTTTATGTGCATGTGTTATTAAAAGTTTATCTCCTGACAAAAAATCGTTTGGTAAAATATTATCATCTTCTATCATACAAAAAGGAATTCCAAATTTTTTTGCTTCAGCGCAAGCTTGTTCCACTAAAAATATATTAGGACAAACATATATACAAGGGCCTTCTCCTAAGTTAATTGATGATTGTAACATCAAAAGACCTATTAAAGTTTTTCCTTCTCCTGTGTGAAGTTTAATAATTAAATCTTTTTCATTTCTTCTATTATTATACCATTCTTTTAATACGTATTCTTGCACTGGTCGAAGTGGACCAGCAATACTCTTTCTATCAAGAGTGTTATATAAATCAATTGGATCTGTTACTTTCTCTTTGTTTGTAAAATCTACCATTTTTTTGAAATCTACCATTTTTTTACCTCGTGATTATTAAATTTTTTTTAATAAAACGGATATTAATGCAAAACACCTTTTATAAAAGTATTCATAGTGTATATCTTCACTAATATCAATTTTATTAGTTTCATGATGTCTTATACGATAGGAATTTCCTATATCTTTTAAAGATTTAAATTCAGAAGTAAACATAGATCTAAATTCCGCATTATTACAACTTATCTCATCAATTATTTTATCTACAGATTTCTTTTTATCTAATTGAGGGTAATAGTATGTTTTAATGCGCTCAAACGCATCCCAAATCTTTTCAACAGCATAAGAGTACTTACCTTGACCATACAAATCTTCTGCAATTTTAATAAGTTCTTCTACTCCTTTTTCATTAAATGTTATAGAAGAATCCAATAATAATGACTTATCAATAGCAGTCCGAATTTCACCATCTACAAGTTCTAATTTTATTTTATTCAATTTAAAAATAGTATTAATTTTAATTTCAAATTCTTCGTTTGCTACATGTCTATTAAAACTTTCAATAACATCAAACACAACAAATGGTGAAGTTCCTTCTTTAAAATCACCAAATTCTTTTATTTCTACAAGTTCACTTCCCACATAATGTTTTGGAATATAAAACTTAATAATATCCTCTAAAACTAATTCATTTATTGATTTGTAATAATTAAAATTGGTTTTAGATGTAAACATTAATGTTTCGTTATATTCATCCATCACCTTAAAAAGTTGATGTCTCACTGCGTTAGGAAGTTTAATACTGATTTTTTTGCTGGTTATTAAAGACTTGTTTCTTTCTGAAAAAGGGATATACATATCTTTATTTTTCTTATATAATCTCCAACTAAAAACATCCCTTCCAGAAATTTTAGTTGTTGCAACTAAATCATATCCATCCTCATGTAATAAATTATTTATTTTTTCAAAATATTTCTTCCATTCTTTTTTTTCATCTCTAACTTCAGGATGAAATACTTCACAAAGAAAGTTCAATAGAATATTATCATCTAAATCAAATAGCTGAAATCTTTCATCGTCAAATATCCAATCTTCCTGATAATCTCCATTACGAGTGTGAATTGTAATTTCTTCTTCAGCATTATCAACTCTTGAATCTTGACTTTCCCATTTTTCTAAAGGATACAACCTTTTTAAAAAATCTACTATTTCAAGGCGACCATAATAAGGATAATATATTTTTTCTTCACCCCAGAAAAAATCTTGATTTATTCCATTTATAAATATGTCAAAAATTTCCCTTCGAGTAATTCCTGATATTTTTCTCAAATAAACTTCCACCTTTATCTTTTATTTCTCTTCATTATTTCATCAAAAACTGTATCATTAAGCCATTTATTGAAGTTTGAATTATTTGTCCATTGTCCAAATAGCTCCATATTATCCAACATTATAATTCTAAATACCTCTTTTAAGGCTGATTGATATTCTCTTTTTATATTTTCAATGTCTGAATTTTTTAGGGCATTTTTGAATTTTTCGTTCTTCATAACCATTTCAGGCAACTCTTTGATTTGCCTTGCGACATTATCTTTATCTTGCCAATCTATATTTCCAAAAATATCATTAAATGTAGATATAATATTTTCTAATGTATCTAGCTCAACTTCATTCTTTTTCCCAGCTCCTATGCCCAAGCCTTCAACCTTACCATCCTCATCTTCCAAAATAATATCAATTGTATTTTTCTTTTCTAGCCTATAACTTTCTAAATCAACTGAATCTAAAATTCCTGCAGACAAATCGTCTCCTTCTGGTGTCGGCAATCTATGGATCAATTGTTCAAAGAAAATCACTTTCTTTTCCCAATCTACTTGTCCAATCGGTAAAATAGATGCTAAGAAATTATAGGTTCTTATAAAAGATTTTACACCACTCTTAAATTCAACCTGATCTTCTTCGCTTAAAGCCGTATATCTTTCTACAGACTTATCTACAATGCTATCAATAAAACTTCTTGGACTGTTTTTTAGAAACAAATCAACTAATCTATCAACTTCATCTTCTTCATAAACATACTTCCCTTCAAGAATGGACAATAAATTATGAAGTTTATTAGGATCTGTTTCTCCTTCTAACTTTGTTTCCTTGTAATATGGTTGAAAAGCCTCTAATATATGCTCTGGTTCATTCGCAAAATCAATCACGCAAGTGTCTATCTTATATTTAGCACTCCTATTAAGCCTTGATAAAGTTTGCACTGCCTTAACATCATTTAAAACTTTATCCACATACATTGTATGTAACAAAGGCTCGTCGTATCCTGTCTGATATTTATCAGCAACAATCAAAAACTTATATTTATCTTGCTTAAATTTTTCTGGTGTCTCTTTATCCGAAAAACCATTCAAACTTGTTTCTGTTACAAGCTTACCTTTGTATTCTTTTTCACCTGAAAATGCAACCAAAGCTTCATAACCTGTATTAGAATTTTTTAGCAACTCACTAACTATGTGATAGTACTCAATCGCTCTTAAAATACTTTGCGTTATAATCATTGCCTTTCCTTTTCCATTAATCTTATTCACTGTATTTGTAAGGAAATGATTCACCATAACTTCGCCTTTTTCTCTTATTGGAAATTCTTGACCTTCCACATAATTTCTAATTTTCTTTTGAGCTTTCCTTTTATCGAAATCAGGGTTGTCTTCTATTGTTTTGTAAATCTTATAATAGTTTTCATAATGTGTATAATTCTTTAAAACATCAAGAATAAATCCTTCTTCGATAGCTTGTTTCATGGAGTATAGATCAAATACACTTCCAAACATTTGGATAGTTTTTGCTTTAGGAGTAGCAGTAAAAGCAAAGAAACTTGCATTTTCAGGCATCTTTCTTGCCTCAATCAACTCATTTAGTTTATCTTCTATTTCAAATTCATCCTCATTTCCTAAGCTACCCGATACAGCCATATTTAATGAAGCCGCTGCCCTACCGCTTTGTGATGAATGAGCTTCATCAATTATAATTGCAAAATTTTTACCCTTTAAATCAGTTCCAATTTTCTCAAGTAAATATGGGAATTTCTGAACAGTTGTAATGATAATCTTTTTACCATCAATCAACATATTCTTTAAATCTGTTGAAGAACCAGCATGTCCAACAACGCTCTTTTCATCTATAAATTTCCTAATATTATCGTTGATTTGCTTATCCAAGTTCAATCTATCTGTAACAACTATTACCGAATCAAAAGCTTTTTGGTTTTTATAATCCACTTCAACCAAACGATAAGCGAGCCATGTTATAGAGTTACTCTTACCACTACCTGCACTGTGTTGGATTAAATATCTATTGCCTATTCCATTTTTCTGAACATCTTCTACAAGTCTTGTAACCACTCTATATTGATGGTATCTAGGGAAAATCAATGTCTCTGTTTTTTTGACTTTATCTACAGAAATATATGCAAAGTCTCTTATCAAGCTTGTCAATATTTCCTTTTTCAAAAAAACTTTCCATAAATAATCTGTCATTGTGCCACTATCATTTATAGGATTACCTGAGCCACCAACGGTAGTACCTTTATTAAACGGCATAAATCTTGTGTTTTTTCCATCTAATTTTGTTGCAAAAGTAATAAAGTTTTCATCAACTGCAAAATGTGCAATGCACCTTTTAAAACTAAATAAGGTTTCTTTTGGATCTCTGTCATTTTTATATTGCTCTTCGGCATCTTTATATGTCCAGCCTGTGCTAGAGGCTCTGCTCTTAAGTTCCATTGTTATAATTGGAAGCCCATTTACAAAAATAGCCAAATCAAGTTCTAAGCCTTTATTTTTATCAGAATATGTCAACTGATTAGTAACTGAAAAAATATTCATTTTAAATTCATCATAAGAACTTGGTCTTTTAGGATCTAAGGCATGATAAAAAATAATAGTCCCCGAGGATGGATAGCACTTAATACCATTCTTTAAAACAGAAACAATCCCATTTTGTCTAATTGAAATATCCAACTGCTTATAGAACTTTTCTTTTCCACTATCTGTATCAAGTCTTAACATTTCAAATTCATAGGGCTGAGATGTCTTAATAAATTCCAAAAGCCTCTTTTCGTCAAAAGCATATTTCTTATCAAAAGAAAGCTTCATCTCATCTGGTTTTATATATACATAACCCTGATTAGAAACAAGATACTCTATGATATTATTTTCGAGTTCTGCTTCCATCTTTGTATCTCTAATCCCCATCTTCTATCCCCTCCATTTCATCAAATTCTTCTGTTTCATCATCTAAAAGAGTTAGTTTTTCATATTCAGGTATAACAACATTTCTTACATCAATTTTCCCTGTTACCACTTCTGAAATTAGTGATTGTTTTAGTAATTCTAATGTTTTAATAGATCCCTCTATTTTTGCAATCTGATTATTAAATACACTTTCAAGTTTTTTTATTTTCGATACTATAATTTCTTGCTCTCGCATTTCAGGATATTTAAATGAAAAATTATAAAAATCTTTCTGATAAAGATGTATTATAGTAGCAAACCCCGCATTTAAATCGATAAACCAACTTTTAAAAATATTACTTTTTAAAATATAAAACAGATATTCTTTTGTAACTATATCATTTCTAAAAAAATCTATTTTCATAATTCCTGAATTTAAAGTTGCCTTTTCAACTAAATTTGTGACTATAGCTAATTTACCAACTGTTCCATCCTTAGTAATAAGCAAATCTCCGTTTTTTATTTGAATTTTATCATTCTGCTCCCATCGAAATTCAGGAACCCTGACACATTTTGAAAAATCTATTGTTCCATTATAAAAGTCAGTACCTGTAATTAAGTAGACGCCCTCATCTCCGTATTCCGATGAATTTAACCCTTGCCATCCGATTCTTCCATATAAGTTTGCAAAAAATTTTATTTTAATTGACTTATTATGCTGCGAACTATTTATAATTTTATTGAAATTTATCTCTTTCAATTTTTCTAATTCTTTTATCTTCTCTTTTTCTATATGAATTAATCTATCTATGTCATTGATTTTCCAATCAAGATAATTTGCAATTTGTTCTTGTTCATTTATTGGTGGTATTGGTAAAACAATACTCTTCATTGATTGAAAGTTTGTACTCCATAAATCTGCAACAATACCTTTACCATTTCTATAGAACTCTTCTTGAAACGGTGTTGATTTTAACAAGTAATGAATATATCTTGGATAATCATTTTTTATTTTAAGAACTATATTTATTAGTGAAACAGAACCCTCAAATTCACTCAAGCCTGAAGACCCTTTTCTATCAGACCTACTATTGATTACAAAATCATTTACTAGTACTTTTTTTCTATTTTCACCATCATTGGTTTTAGCTACACTATCCAGTTGTTTAAATATTCCATTCTTAGTTACAGAAAGTGCCTCAAATTCTTGGTCTGAAACTTTCTCCCTTCTTTCATCAAATACTTCATTTACTTTAGAGAGCACCCATTCTACAGGGATTTCCTGTATCCAAGTAAAACCAGAATCTTTGTAGTTATCATATCTATTCATAAAGCCCCTCCAATATAGAAGCCATCATTCCATCGGATTGTCTTTCCAACTCTTTAATCCGACTTACAATATCTTCTACACTTTCAAGCTCTTTCACCTTATAGAAATATTTAGTAAAGTTAATTTCATACCCAATTTGTGTTTTACTCTCATCTACAAAAGTATCTGCATGATAAGGCAAGACTTCTTGTCTTATAAATTCTTCTATACCACCTTCAAATGTCATAGGAATACTTTCTGTATCTCTAAGATTTGGATCTACAATCACATTTCCTTTTGAGTCTTTTTGGATAACAGCACTCTCATCTCGAATAATCATATTGGCAAGTATCCCTGTTGAAACAAGCTTACTTAAATTTGCACCTTTCACATTTCTCTTTTTTAAATGTTTGTTAAAGCTTTTCTCAAAAGCCACATAATCTAGGTATCTTTCATCGCTTTTCATTAAATTTAAGACTTCCAAGTACGCTTCAATATTTTCAGTATTTTCAAGTTCTTTGATAGAAGAGGCAGTTCCTTTAATAAAGCTATTCTCGAGAACTTTTTTATCTGCCTTCCCAGAAAAAACTCCTATCTTGTTTAGCTCATCCTCTATTTCTTTTATATTTTCATCATTACATAATACAGCTTGTCTTAGAGGTCTTTCTACTACGACCTTATAGTATCCAAACTCATCGTTTGAAAAGATTTTTGAGTACTCATTTTCTTCAAACTTCAGATATTGATTTAATATAAATTCTCTATCAGCTTTTGAAAACTCGCAATTCTTCTTACCCATATTTTTTCGAAGTGACGTCTTGATACCATTTGCATTAATAAGCTGAATTTTTCCTTTTCTTCTTTCTTCTTTTCTATTTGAAAGAATCCAAATATATGTTGTTATTCCAGTGTTATAAAACATATTTTCAGGTAATTGAATAATAGCTTCAATCAAATCTTCCTCAATGATAAATCTTCTTGCATTACTTGCTCCATTTCCCGCATCGCCCGTAAATAGAGCTGAACCATTATGAACCTCAACAATGCGAGATCCCATTTCAGTTTCTTTCATCTTGGAAATATTATTAAGCAAGAAAAGCAACTGGCCATCACTTACATCAGGTATCATCCTAAAATTATCTTGTTCTTTATAGCTTTTTACAAAACGCTTATCTATTATATTTTTCTTTAAATCTTTATCATTTCCATTTCCTAAGATAGCCAAATCTAATTTCCAAGTTTTTCCATATGGCGGATTAGACAACATAAAATCAAAATGTTGCCCTGAAGTTCTATCGTCAGAAAGGGTAGAGCCATAGTAAACATTATTAGAGTCTGTGTCTCCTCCTTTAATAAGCAAATCCGCCTTAGAAATTGCATACGTTTCTTCATTTACTTCTTGTCCAATTAAATGTATGGATACTTCCTTATCATTTTCTATTGCAAATGCTTTTAACCTTTCTTCTGCAACAGTACCCATGCCAAGAGTTCCACAAGCTCCATCATAGATTGAATAAGTACCATTTTTTATTTTATCCATTATCGGATAAACTGTTAAATCAGCCATAAGTTCAATTACATCACGAGGTGTAAAGTGTTCCCCTGCTTCTTCATTATTTTCTTCGTTGAATTTTCTAATAATCTCTTCAAAAAAAGTTCCCATAGCATGATTATCTAATCCTTTTTTGATAATATCTCCACTAGAGTTCTTCTCATCATATGGACTTAAATTAAGTTCACTTGAAGTGAATTTTTCTATAACAGAACCTAAAATACCAGCATTAGTCATTTTTTTTAACTGGCTACTAAAATCAAATTTTTGAAGAATTTCTTTTACATTTTCTGAAAAGCCATTTAAATATTCTTCAAAGTTTTTCTTTAAATTTTGCCTATTAGTTTCATGCTTTAAGTCTTTTAGACAAAAATTAGAAGTATTATAAAATGGTAGCCCAACAGCTGTATCCAATGTTTTCGTAACATCCCAGCCCTGTTTTTCTGCCATTTCTTTAACTTTCAATATGTTAGCTTTTTCTGGTTCTATAATAGAATCAAATCTTCTGATTACGGTCATAGGAAGAATTACATCTCTATATTTCCCTCTTACATAAACGTCTCTTAGACAATCATCTGCAACAGACCAAATAAAACTGATTAATTTATTATATTCAAGCGCACTATATGTACTCTCTTTATTCATTTTTCTTCTCCTTTTTTCGCTATATAACTTCTTTTAATTGTAAATTTTTCTCATTTCTTTCATAAATACAATTTAATTACTCTTAATAAGTTATATTTCATCCTATTTAATAAGGTAAATTCTAACTAATTATTATATTCTTCTAACAAAAATTTCCTTTTTAAACTTTTATAATCATTTAATGTAATTTCTAAAATAGATAATTCTCCAGTTACCGGAAGTGCTGGTTTATCATTACTACTTTTTTTAGCTAGTTCCGGAACTAATTCAATAATAATTTGTTCCATAATATCCTTTAATTCCTTACCCTTTTCGAGTACTTTTTTATAATTAGCAGAAGTATTAGAAAGGTCTATACCTATGTGTTGAGTAAGTCCATTATAAACGTCTATTAATATTTTTTTATCTTCATCTGAAATTGTATCAATTTCTGATAATCTTTTATTTGTAATTACATTTTGTATTTTTTTTACATCTTCATCAAGTTCAGCAAAATTAAATTGAGACACTGAAATTTTATTTGCTATTTCAGCTTTATAATTTGAATCTCTTGATATAGTATTAGCTTCTTTAGATATTTTTATAGAATAAATAGATAAACCTATAGCAATCAAACTAACAATAATAGTAATTATATCTATGATTATAGAGTTATTATTTTTCATAACATCTCATTCCTCCTTCT
>ERZ773214.1238-NODE-1238-length-15137-cov-68.778212_pt1 | contig 15137 bp, 12 predicted proteins | sample MGYA00511238_ERZ773214 | MGnify/ENA primary metagenome ERZ773214 (study PRJEB29015, sample SAMEA2738157) | human oral metagenome | biome: human oral; feature: human-associated habitat; material: saliva | place: China | collected 2259 ...
CCACCAAAAAAGCGTTTGAAAACGCCATGACCATGGACATCGCCATGGGCGGCTCTACCAATACCATTTTGCACTTGCTCGCCGTTGCCAACGAAGCCGGTGTCGATTTCAAAATGGCAGACATCGACCGCTTAAGCCGCGTTGTGCCTTGCATCTGCAAAACCGCACCCAACAACCACGACTACTACATGGAAGACGTACACCGTGCCGGCGGCATCTTCGCCATCCTGAAAGAATTGGACAAAGCAGGCAAACTGCACACCGACGTGTACACCATCCATGCGCCGACACTGAAAGACGCAATTGAAAAATGGGACGTGACCAACCCTGAAAACACCCATGCCATCGAGCGTTTCAAAGCGGCTCCAGGCGGCGTGCGCACTACTCAGGCGTTCTCGCAAAACCGTATGTGGAAAACCCTCGACCTCGACCGCGAAAAAGGCTGTATCCGTGATGTCGAACATGCCTACTCGCAAGACGGCGGCTTGGCAGTATTGTTCGGTAATATCGCCGAGCGCGGTTGCGTAGTGAAAACCGCAGGCGTGGACGAGAGCATCCTCAAATTTACCGGCCGCGCCCGTGTATTTGAAAGCCAAGAAGACGCAGTAGAAGGCATTTTGGGCAATCAAATCGTGGCAGGCGATATCGTCATCATCCGCTACGAAGGCCCTAAAGGCGGCCCGGGCATGCAAGAAATGCTGTACCCGACTTCTTACCTGAAATCCAAAGGTTTGGGCAAGGCCTGCGCCCTCCTGACCGACGGCCGCTTCTCCGGCGGTACTTCCGGCCTGTCCATCGGCCACGCTTCTCCTGAAGCGGCGGAAGGCGGCGCGATCGGTTTGGTACACGAAGGCGACACCATCGAAATCGACATTCCAAACCGCAGCATCCACCTTGTCATTTCCGATGAAGAGCTTGCCGCACGCCGTGCCGAAATGGAAGCGCGTGGCAGCAAAGCGTGGAAACCGGAAAACCGCGACCGCTACGTCTCCGCAGCCCTGCGTGCCTACGGCGCAATGGCGACTTCCGCCGACAAAGGCGCAGTACGTGACGTATCACAAATCGAACGTTAATTAACCTGACTTTAAGGCCGTCTGAACGCTTTCAAGTGTTTCAGACGGCCTTCATTCAAACGGACAAATATGGACAAATTCATTTTAGCGATGATCGGCATGGCCATTGCCCTGTTGATTATTATTGGCGGCGGATTTATCGCTGTCGAATATTTCAAATCCCATCCTGAAGCATTCCAAGTCAAGCCGCTATCAAAATAATCATTTAACGGCATGAGTTTCAAGGGGAAAGAGCCGTAGCTCAAGGCCGTCTGAACGCAGTACATATAATGAAACACATTCTTTACTGGCTGGGCGGTTTTGCCGTCGCCCTCGGCATATTCCAATACTACGAAACCCATCGCTATTCCGAAGACCAGCTCATCTACGCCCAAGCGCCGCAAAATCGTACTGCCGTTGCCGATTTTGACGCCTTGGCGTATTTAAACTTCCTCCGCGCCTCAGCCAACCTGCCCGCACTGGCGCACTCAGCCACACTCGAACGCGCCGCGCGCAATCATGCCCGCTATCTGCTGCAAAATCCTGACGACGGACATGACGAACACAATACGCGCAATCCCTTTTACACAGGCCCACGTCCATCAGACCGCACGCGCAAAGCCGGTTATGCCTATAAAGGCGTGCACGAAAATGTCAGTACCGGCCAGCACCCGCCAAACGAAAAAATTAACGACCACCTGCCTGCCCAACATCAACTGGACAACCTGATGACGGCGATTTACCACCGTTTCTCCTTGCTCGATCAAAATATCGACGAAGCCGGTGCAGCATTTGAATCGCAAGGCAAACAAATCGCGCTGAGCATCAATCAGGGCGACAGCAGATTCAACAGCCTCTGCCAAAAAAACCGCCCATTATCCGACCTCAGCCGTTCGTTTTATCAAGATGCCTGTCATGGCCATGCCATTGTTTATGCGGATGAAATCTCCAACCGCAAACTCCGGCCTTACATCACCTATCCGCAAGGCAATTTCGCCTCGCCGGTTTTCCATGGCGAACGTCCCGACCCTATGCCGCATTATGAAATGACCGGCAATCCGGTCAGTATCGCGTTCTCAGAACAATCGCCTCCGGTCAAAATGCGTTCGTTCAAACTGTATCAGGACACAAAAGAAATCAAAGACGTCAAAATCTTAGATAAAGATAATGATCCAAACCGCCTCCTAACCGAACGCCAATTTGCGCTGTTTCCTTTACAGCCATTGGAATACGACACCGACTACCGTGCCGTGTTCGAATACCGTCAAAACGGAAAAAACAGAACGGCCGAATGGACATTCAGCACGCAAAAACCCGATTATCCTTACTTCATCGTCAAAGGCGGGGAAACGCTGGCCATCGAATCCGGACAAAAATATTTTATCCATTGGCAGGATTTTTGGTGCTTGAAAGAATGCGAACGCTACAACTACCGCATGAACCGCGACATCCAACTCGACATCATCGAGCGGCAGGCAGGCGGTATCATTATCCGTGTCAACGGAAGCAAAGGCAGCAGCATCCGCTTAATGCCCGAAGGCGAAGACAGGCGCGCCATTACACTTTATTTATGGAAATAAAGCCGTTTTCAGACGGCATGAAGCACCAAAAAGCTGATAAAATACCGCCTCACCACCCTACGGCAAGCTATCCAATATGACCAAACATCCGCAAACAGCAGCCAATACCCGCTATGCCTTTGCCAGCATTGCCGCCATGTTGGCCGCGTTTTTACTGTTCGTTGCTGTCATGTTGCTGCCTTTGGGGCTGACGGCGGACACGCAAGTAAGCCTGATACGGCTTTCACTCTACGCAATCGTGCTGTTTGCCGTACTTGGCGGTATTTTTTCTGTACGCGTTGCCTATTTGCGTAAAAAGAACGGAGCATGACATGACCCAAGCCGATAAAATTCCACAAGAAATCCGCCTCCAAAAAGAGCGGCACGTACTGACTTTGGTCTATGTTGACGGTGCCAAGAGCCTTCCTGCCGAATACTTGCGCGTGTACTCACCCAGCGCGGAAGTGCGCGGACACGGCCCCGGCCAAGATGTTTTGCAAACAGGCAAAGCCGAAGTCAGCATTACCGATTTGGACCCCGTCGGCCAATACGCATTGAAAATTACTTTTTCAGACGGCCACGACAGCGGCCTTTACGATTGGGACTATCTCTACCGACTGGCGCACAATCAAGACGCGCTTTGGCAAGACTATCTCGACCGCCTCGAGAAAGCCGGCGCATCCAGAACGCCAAGTGCCGAAGATTTGAAACCCAAACACACACATTCCTGCGGTAGCGGCGGTTGCGGCGGAAAGGCCGTCTGAAAACAGCGAGACCGTAACATTGGACGACGGCAGATAATTGACGGCAAGCATTCCTTTCCCCGTCCAAAAAAGGACGGGTAGTAGCTATCTTCGGCGATACCCAAGCCTGTCCGCATCCGATGCCGCCAAACTGGCTTTGCAAGCCAATGTGAAACAACTTTACCTGACCCATATCAGCGCACGTTATACCGAAGAAGAACAACGCCTGATGCTGGAGCGGCAGGCGCAAACTATATTTCCCGCGTCGAAAGTGGTTGGCGATTTCGACGTATTCGATATATGAATCCGTATTATTTTAAGAAAGCAGACACTATGAGCGACCACAAAACCCATTTCGGCTTCTCTACCGTTGGCGAAGACGAAAAAGCAGGCAAAGTTGCCGAAGTCTTCCACTCCGTGGCAAAAAACTACGACATTATGAATGACGTAATGTCCGGCGGTCTGCACCGTGTTTGGAAACATTTCACCATCAATACCGCGCGCCTGAAAAAAGGCGACAAAGTATTGGACATCGCCGGCGGTACAGGCGATTTGTCCCGAGGCTGGGCGAAACGTGTGGGCAAAGAAGGCGAAGTTTGGCTGACAGACATCAACTCCTCCATGCTGACCGTCGGCCGCGACCGCCTGCTCAACGAAGGCATGATTCTGCCCGTATCGTTGGCAGACGCTGAAAAATTGCCGTTCCCCGACAACTATTTCAATTTGGTTTCCGTCGCATTCGGCCTGCGCAACATGACGCACAAAGATGCCGCGCTGAAAGAAATGTACCGCGTATTGAAACCGGGCGGCACCCTGCTGGTGTTGGAATTCTCCAAAGTATACAAACCTTTGGAAGGAGTGTACGACCTCTACTCTTTCAAACTGTTGCCGATTATGGGTAAACTGATTGCCAAAGATGCCGACAGCTACCAATACCTCGCCGAGTCCATCCGTATGCACCCCGACCAAGAAACCTTGAAGCAAATGATGCTGGATGCAGGTTTCGACAGCGTGGATTACCACAACATGAGCGCAGGCATCGTCGCCCTACATAAAGGCGTGAAATTCTAAGGCCGTCTGAAACAAACACAAAGGGCGTGATTGATATACACGCCCTTTGTTTTTTAAACCTTATCCAAGCAATCTGACATAAACCAAAGGCCGTCTGAACAGCCGTAAAACGAAATCAAGGATTTCGGTTACACCATTCAGACGGCCTTAATACGTTTAAATCAGCTTATGTCCCTGCTTTCACGCTTTGCCATTGACGGACCATAAATTTCAACGCCGCCGGTTGGATAGGCACCATGATAAAGCTGTTTTTCAAATCCTCGTCAGTCGGGAAAATCGTATTGTCGTTTCTAAACTCTTCATCCATCAGCTCCTGAGCCGGTTTGCTGGACGGTGCATAAGTAACAAAATTGCCGTTTTTCGCCGCAACTTCAGGATCTAAGAAATCATTGATATACGCATGGGCATTGGCCACATGTTTGGCATCTTTCGGGATCACAAACGAATCCACCCAAATCCCCACGCCTTCTTTCGGCATCATCACACGGATTTTTTCCTTGCCGCCTGCTTCTTCGGCACGGCGTTTGGCAATGTTCAAATCGCCGCCAAAACCAATCGTTACGCAAGTATCGCCGCGCGCCAAATCATCGATAAAACCGGACGAAGTAAAACGCTTGATGTACGGACGGTTTTTCTTCAAGACTTCCGTAGCCGCCTTAATATCCGCCGTTTCGCTGCTGTTTGGATTTTTACCCATATAGTTCAACACCATAGGATAAATCTCCGCCGCGCTGTCCAAATAGCTGATGCCGCATTGTTTGAGTTTGGACGTGTATTCGGGGTTAAACACCAAATCCCATTGATTATCCGGCAGCTGATCCGTGCCCAAAGCCTTTTTCACACGCTCGGTATTGATGGCGAAAGTATTGGTACCCCAATAAAACGGCACCGCATACTCATGCCCCGGATCAACGCCTTCCATCAGCTTCATCAACTGAGGATTCAAGTTTTTATAGTTGGGAATCAAGGATTTGTCGATTTTCTGATACGCACCTGCCTTAATCTGCCTACCGACAAACGCATTGGAAGGACCCACGATGTCGTAACCCGACTTGCCGGTCAATACCTTGCTCTCCAGCGTTTCATCACTGTCATATACATCATAAGTTACTGCGATACCGTGTTTCTTCTCAAACGCGGCAACCGTCTCGGGATCGACATATTCCGACCAGTTGTAAATGCTCAAAACCTTTTGATTATCGGTTTGAGCCGCCTTGTCGGCAGAAGTTTTGTCCGAGCCGCCGCAGCCGGCCAGTGCCAGCGCAGTCAGTACGATGAGGGGCAGATATTTGGTCATTATCATTCCTTGCGTATCCGGTTGAAAATAGAGAGGCATTATAAAGCAGGCAAGCCCGAGCGGATAGGCTTCATTGTTAAAAGATATTGCCCTGTTTTCAGGCCGTCTGAAAGCGACGTTAAAACCTTTCTGCCGATAGCTTGAAATATGGTTTTGCGGTAAGATAACGCCCATTCGTTTTTAATCGTAACGCGCCGTCCGGGCCGTCTGAAATCCTTGTAAAAAATTTATCGAGACATTATGAAAACCACCGAACTACGCCAAAAATTCCTGAAATTTTTCGAATCTAAAGGCCACACCATCGTCCGCTCCTCCTCGCTCGTGCCACACGACGACCCGACCCTGCTGTTTACCAACGCAGGCATGAACCAATTTAAAGACGTATTCCTCGGCTTTGACAAACGCCCCTACAACCGCGCCACTACCGCGCAAAAATGCGTACGCGCAGGCGGCAAACACAACGACTTGGAAAACGTCGGCTACACCGCCCGCCACCACACCTTCTTTGAAATGATGGGCAACTTCTCCTTCGGCGACTACTTCAAGCGCGACGCGATCCACTTCGCTTGGGAATTCCTGACTTCCCCTGAATGGCTGAACATCCCTAAAGACAAACTGTTGGCGACCGTTTACGCAGAAGACGACGAAGCCTACAACATCTGGCTGAACGAAATCGGCATGCCTGCCGAGCGCATCGTCCGCATCGGCGACAACAAAGGCGCGAAATACGCATCCGACAACTTCTGGCAAATGGGCGACACCGGCCCTTGCGGCCCTTGCTCCGAAATTTTCTACGACCACGGCGAAGAAATCTGGGGCGGCATTCCGGGCAGCCCTGAAGAAGACGGCGATCGCTGGATTGAAATTTGGAACTGCGTATTCATGCAGTTTAACCGCGACGAACAAGGCAATATGAATCCGCTGCCTAAGCCTTCCGTTGATACCGGCATGGGCTTGGAGCGCATGGCCGCCGTCATGCAGCATGTCCACAGCAACTACGAAATCGACTTGTTCCAAGACCTGCTCAAAGCCGTTGCCCGCGAAACCGGCGCAGCTTTCAGCATGGAAGAACCAAGCCTGAAAGTCATCGCCGACCACATCCGCTCCTGCTCGTTCCTGATTGCAGACGGCGTGTTGCCTTCCAACGAAGGCCGTGGCTACGTATTGCGCCGCATTATCCGCCGCGCCGTGCGCCACGGTTACAAACTGGGTCAAAGCAAACCATTCTTCCACAAACTGGTGGCCGATTTGGTCAAAGAGATGGGCGATGCCTACCCTGAATTGAAAGAAAAACAAGCTCAAATCGAAGAAGCGTTGAAAAACGAAGAAAGCCGTTTTGCCCAAACTCTGGAAACCGGTATGGCTTTGTTGGAAAACGCGTTGGCTAAAGGCAGCAAAAAACTCGACGGCGAAATCATTTTCAAACTCTACGATACCTACGGTTTCCCATACGACTTGACTGCCGACATCTGCCGTGAACGCAATATCGAACTGGACGAAGCAGGCTTCGAGCGTGAGATGGAAGCCCAACGCGCACGCGCACGCGCCGCACAAAGCTTCAAAGCCAACGCCCAACTGCCTTACGAAGGTCAGGACACCGAGTTTAAAGGTTATAGCGAACGCCAAACCGAATCCAAAGTCCTCGCCCTCTACAAAGACGGCGAGCAAGTCGACGAATTGAACGAAGGCGACGAAGGTGCCATCGTTATCGACTTTACCCCGTTCTACGCAGAATCCGGCGGCCAAGTTGGCGACGTCGGCTATATCTTTGCAGGCGAAAACCGCTTCGAAGTACGCGATACCCAAAAAATCAAAGCGGCCGTATTCGGTCAATTCGGCATACAAACTTCAGGCCGTCTGAAAGTCGGCGACAGCGTTACCGCCAAAGTGGATGACGAAATCCGCAATGCCAATATGCGCAACCACAGCGCCACCCACTTGATGCACAAAGCCCTGCGCGATGTATTGGGCGAACACGTTGAACAAAAAGGCTCTTTGGTTACCGCCGAATCCACCCGTTTCGACATTTCCCATCCTCAAGCGGTCACTGCCGAAGAAATCGCCGAAGTAGAACGCCGCGTCAACGAAGCCATTTTGGCCAACGTTGCCGTCAACGCAGCCATTATGAGCATGGAAGACGCCCAAAAAACCGGCGCCATGATGCTCTTCGGCGAAAAATACGGCGACGAAGTGCGCGTATTGCAAATGGGCGGTTTCTCTACCGAATTGTGCGGCGGTACACACGTTTCACGCACCGGCGACATCGGCCTCTTCAAAATCATCAGCGAAGGCGGTATTGCCGCAGGCGTGCGCCGTATCGAAGCCATCACCGGCCTGAACGCACTCAAATGGGCGCAAGATCAAGAGCGTTTGGTTAAAGACATCATTGCCGAAACCAAAGCCCAAACCGAAAAAGACGTACTGGCGAAAATCCAAGCAGGCGCAGCACACGCCAAAGCATTGGAAAAAGAATTGGCACGCGCCAAAGCCGAACTCGCCGTCCACGCAGGCGCCAAACTCTTGGACAACGCAAAAGACCTGGGCGCAGCCAAACTCGTTGCCGCACAAATCGAAGCCGATGCCGCAGCCCTGCGCGAAATCGTGACCGACTTAACCGGCAAATCCGACAACGCCGTAATTCTTTTGGCGGCAGTAAACGACGGCAAAGTCTCCCTGTGCGCCGGCGTATCTAAACCGTTGACTGGCAAAGTCAAAGCAGGCGATCTGGTTAAATTTGCAGCCGAACAAGTCGGCGGCAAAGGCGGCGGCCGTCCTGACTTAGCGCAAGCCGGCGGCACGGATGTCGCGAAACTGCCCGAAGTGCTGAATAGCGTGAAAGATTGGGTTGGTGCGAAGCTGGCTTGATGTAGAAAGGCAGCCTGAAAATGGGAAATTGGTTTTCAGGCTGCCTTTTTAAAAATTTTATTTTTATATTCATGGAGACAAAAATGTATCTACCTAAACCTTCAAGTCAATCTTATCCATCACTTTTACAAGAAATTGAAAAAGGGCAAATTAAAATTCCACAATTTCAAAGAAATTTTGTTTGGTCAGTTTCTGATTCTGCCAAACTGATGGATAGTATTATCAAAGGGTATCCCATAGGAACATTTATTTTCTGGCGCACGAAAGAACAGCTGCGTTCCGTGCGTAACTTGGGCAATATCACATTACCCAATAGCGAAGATGGGGAATACGTTGATTATGTTTTAGATGGGCAACAACGTTTGACTAGTTTATTAGCTTGTTTGCGTGGTGCAATTATTAAACGTGATAACAAAGAAGATGACTTTTCAAAAATTTATATTGACCTAACAGCCGATTACAATCAAGATATTGTTATTACTGATGTATCAAAATTAGATGCTACCAATTACATTAGTATTCTAGATTTACTTAATGCTGATTTAGTAAAATTGGTTTCAGAATATGCTAGCCATGTTGGCAAAATAGATAAATACAGAAATAGTATCAAGACTTATGAGTTTTCTATTGTCCAATTTAAAGAAGCGCCAATAGAAATTGCAACTGAGGTTTTCACTCGGATTAACACAGGAGGAAAATCTCTTACGCTATTTGAAATTATGGTTGCAAAAACTTTTGATGAAAAACAAAATTTTGACTTGTCTGAAAAATTTGAAAAATTGCTAGAAGAATTAAGTGAAGTTGGATACGAAACCATATCTGATGCTTCTATCCTACAAATTATGTCGTTAATTTTACAAGATGAATGCACAAGACATGATATTTTAAAAATTCCTCGCCAAAAATTTATCGATACGTGGAATGATTTAGTCGAAGCTGTGAAAAATGCCGTGGATTACTTCCGTAGTAGTTATCGCATTCCAGTATCTCAATTATTACCCTATAACGCATTACTTGTTCCATTTTCTTACTTTTTCTATAAAGAACCGAATGCCAAACCATCAAAAGAGCAAGCCAAATATCTACAAGATTTTTTCTGGCGATGTGCGTTGGCAGAGCGGTATTCCTCAGCGGTTGAAAGTAAGCTAGCACAAGATATAAAAAGAATTAATAAAATTATTAAAAATGAGAAACCTAATTATGATTGGGATGTTGATAGCTCAGTAGAAGCCATTGAAAAAAATGGATGGTTTAGTGCTGGGAAAAGCTATATTAAAGCAATCTTATGTATTTATGCCTACCAGCAACCAAAATCATTTAGCAATAATGCCAATATTAATATTGGAAATGACTGGTTAAAACAGGCAAATAGCAAAAATTACCACCACTTTTTCCCTAAATCATATCTGAATAAACAAGGAGCAGAAGAGTTCTATATCAATCATATTCTTAATATTACTATTGTGGATGACTTCTTGAATAAAAGAGAAATCGGAGCACAAAAACCGTCTAAATACATGAAAAAATTCCAACAAGAAAATGATGAATTAGATCAAACAATGAAGACCCATTTAATTCCTGATTTAGAAAAATTTGGTATCTGGGATGATGATTATGATACCTTTTTTGAGGAGCGAGCCAAATTGGTGAGTGAAGAAATTAAAAAAAGGTTGTTGGATAAGTAATATATTTATTCTGTTATTAGGCAGCCTGAAAACGCCATTTCCCATTTTCAGCAAGCCGTAGCCCGCACCCCTGTCAACCGCGTGCGTGGCTACGCCATACACCCTACCACTGCGGGCGACGCAAACCTTAAAATTAAGGTGTAGGGTGTGTGCGGTACGCACGCACGCGGTTTTTGTTGCTACCGAATGATTCCAAACCATGCCGTAATCCAGTCAGCAGCAAACGCAGCTTGGGTCATGTACCAACAAAACTCAATATCAAAGGCCGTCTGAATTTCAGACGGCCTTTCTGTTTTCATTTCAAGCTAATATTTAAGCTTTTTATTCAATCATCTGACAATCAATCTTTCTCTACCGTAAAAAACAGTTTTTCCTGTTTCAAAGCATTACCGTCTGCATCGGTCAATGCTGCTTCTGCTGCGGAAAACTTGATAACGGCTAGGCTGAGGCTGCCTTGTTCAGTCAGTGCTGTGTTGAGGATGACGCCTGCTTCTTCTTCGCCGACTTTGACGACAATACCGGCGGCTTCTAAAGAATCGCCGCTTAATACGGCCAAACCGCGTTTGACTTGGCCTCGGTATTGGGCGCGGGCGATGATTTCTTGGCCGGGGTAGCAGCCTTTACGGAAATGGACGGCGCCGATGATGTGTTGGTTGAGCATCTGGGCAACAGCCGCTTCTTTGGTTGCGGCGCAAATCCACGGATAGCCACTGCGGATTTCGTGCAGATTCCACGCGTTTTCGACTCCTGCTTGATATTCGGCTGCGTTTTCGGCTTCTGAAATTTTCAGACGGCCTGTGTGCGGCAAGGCAATTTCTACGGTGTTTTCTTGAATTTGAGCAGGGAAAGACAGTTGCGGTTCAGCAGCAGGATGAGGTTCTGCATTATCTGCCAACTCGCCGCTGACTGCTAAATCAGGCATGGGTTCGAATACGACTTTTGCACGCAAGACAAACATTCTTAGGCGTTTTACGATGGCTTCGGTCAAATCTTGCGCCATGACCAACAGTAAATCTTCTCCGCGATTGACGATCAGCATATTCGCCAACACACGGCCTTTAGGCGTATTGTATGTGGCGTAACATGCCTGACCGATAGCTAAATTATTAATATCATTGGATAATTGGCCATGAAGAAATGAGGCTCTGTCTTCACCGCTGACACGGACAACGCCGAAAAAAGGCAGGCGGGTTTGCATAATCGACTCCTTAAATTGTAGATGCTGAATTATCGCCCAAATTGCCACTTATTATCAAATAAATAAATTCAGGCCGTCTGAATGTTTCAGACGGCCTGTTGTTTGGGTTCAAACAATCAAAATTATTTGATGCTGACTTTGCGAATAATCACAGCTTCGGTTGGAACGTCTTGGTGGAAACCGCGTGTCGCAGTTTTCACTTTGCTGATTTTGCGGACGACGTCCATGCCGGAAGTGACTTTACCGAAAACGGCATAGCCGTAGCCTTGAGGGGTTTTGCTTTTGAAATTCAAAAAGTCGTTGTCGGCTGTATTGATAAAGAACTGGCTGGTTGCTGAATTCGGATCGCCGGTGCGTGCCATGGCGATGGTGCCGACGTTGTTTTTCAAGCCGTTGTATGCTTCATTGGTGATGGCTTTATCGGTGGATTTTTGTACCATATTCTCGGTAAATTCGCCGCCTTGAATCATAAAATTGTCGATAACGCGGTGGAAAATCGTGTTGTCGTAAAAACCTTTTTTGGCGTAATTGACAAAGTTTGCCACGGTTTTCGGCGCTTTGACTTCATCCAGCTCCAGTTGGATGTTGCCCATATTGGTTTCAATCACTGCATGGGTAACCGCTTGCGCTTGCACGGAAAGTGAGAGTGCAAGGGCGCACAGGGTCAGTTTGATGGATTTTTTCATATGTCTTCTCGAATAATGTATTGTGAAAATGGAATATTAACCTTGTTTCGCGTGAAATCCATAAAAAACATGTAAGATTTTTCAAGCAAAAAACATAAGGCAATCAAATCAGGCCGTCTGAAAAGGGATAAAAACCAAATTCTTGCTCTTTATCATTCCCTTTCAGACGGCCTGCTATTACGGTCAAACCGAAATCAGATTAGAAATCCAATTCCGCTTTCAGCCAATAAGTGCGCGGCATACCGACGACGGCGAAGCTGCGGTCGTATTGGCCGCGCTGTACCTGCCAGTAGTTTTTGTTGAACAGGTTTTCTACCGAGCTGCTGACGGTCAGGGTGTTTTTGCCAAGCTTGGTTTTGTAGCGCGCGCCTACGTCAACCAAAGTGTAGGATGGGAAGGCGTATTGTTTTTGCGTGTCTTGGTAGGATTTACCGAAGTACGAAACATTGCCGTTCAAGGTCAGACCTTTGGCAAACGGTGTGTCCCACTCAACGCCTGCTTTGGCAATCACGCGCGGATTGGCAACTTGTACGCCGCTAACCAACATATCGCGCGAATTCGGATAATTCTTCACGGTCGATTGCAGATACATCAGGCCCAAAGACGGACGCAAAGTATTGTTGAGCAAGTTCGCGTAGGTGTTGAACTCAATACCGCGGCTGCGTTCCATGCCTTGCTCGTCTCCGGCTGAACCGCCCAAGGCTTTATACGCTGCGAAGTCTGTTTTGCTGGTGGTAGAACCGCGCCAGTAGCCCGGACGTTTGATTTGGAACGCATTTAACGTGGTCACGAAATTGCCCCAGTTTTTACGAACGCCCACTTCAAACTGACGGCTGACACGCGGTTTGGACATGGTGGTATTGCCGTCATCGTCGGTTTTGATATCCGCAGGCTCCAAGTCTTCCATATAGTTGCCGTAAACGACCAAGTCAGGTTGTGGTACCCATGCAGCCATCAGCATCGGACTGAAGCGTTTGGAATCCCCGCTTTTACCTTCTTTTTTATCGGTATATTCAACCGCTTGGAAACGACCGCCCAAAGTCAGACGGTATTTGTTGTCGGCAAAGCCCAGTGTGTCGGACAAGGCCAAGCTGTTGACTTTGATATTGGCATCCAAGTTTGCTGAGCTTTCCCAGCCTGTCGCGTAATTAGGAACAAAAGAAGCCAGTTGATTTTCAATATTACCGTTTGCATCAACCTCAACGCGGCTTTTACCTGCAGCCAAACCACGGACAGTCGCACGCTGACGAATGATACGGTCAAAAGCAGTACTCCAGTTATGCGTTACCGGGCCGGTTTCAAATTCGCCGCGCGCGGATAAATTCATACTCAAAGTACGGAAATATTGGTCGGTCAGACGCGCCGTGCCGGTGTGGTATTGGTCGGCACTTGAGCAGGTTGCAGTCTGGCTGCTTGCCCCATTTTTACCGCATATAGTCGGAGAAATCAGCGTACCGTAATAACGCGCTTTGTTGTAGCCGATACCGCCGGTAATTTGTGCATTTTCAAACGCATCCCATTCAAAGGTCAGCATATTGGTTTGGCCGACGGTATTTTGCCAGTTCCAACTTGGTAGCAAATTCAGTTTACCATCAGGCGCATCAAACAAACGACCATCAGCGTTTTGAATATCCTGCATACGCGCACGGCCGCCGTTGGTTTTGCGTTTTGCGTAGATAGAGTCGAGCGCTACGCGCAGTTTTTCGCCGCGATAATCTGCATTCAAAGCAAATTCTTTGTTGTCCTCGCTGTAACCGTGGCGCGGGGTGTCGCCGTGGCGCAGTTTGCCGTTGGCGCGCACGCCGAATTCTTTGTTTTCGCCGAAGCGTTGACCCAAGTCAAACGTACCTTGGGCGCGGTTGTTGCTGAACCAGCCCAAACCGATTTTACGGTTGCCTTCGTCCGCGGCTTTTTTAGTTTCGATATTGACGGAACCGGATACCGCGCCTTCAGGGTCCATGCCGTTTACGGCGGTGGACGCGCCTTTAATCAGTTGCGCGGAGCCGACTTGCACGCTGGCTGTGCCTTGTGTGCCGTACATACCGGCCAAGCCGTTGACGCTGAATTGGCGCGCATCAAGTTGATAACCGCGGAAATACAGGCCGGTCAGCGTGTTGCTTTCGCCGCCAAACTGCCAAGTCGAAGCGTCTTTTTTCGCTACGGCATCCACCAAAGTACGAGCTTCGGTATTGTTGAGGGCTTTTTCGTCGTAATTGACGACAGTAATCGGAGCGGTAAAGGCATTGGCTTTGCCCAACACACCCAAATTCACACGGTCGCGCATATCGCCGTCGCTGGCGATGGAATACGAGCGCGCGGCCTTCACACGTTTGGCGTTGGCTTGGACTTTAACTTCCTGCACTTCTGCATATGCTTCGGGAGCAGAAGTGGCTTCATCGGCGGCGTAGGCGAATGCGCTTGCAACCACAAGCGGCATCAGGGCTAATTTGCTGTTCATAAAATACCTTCTGATTTGAAATATTAATAATTCTTATATCGGGTAAAAAATTACAAAGTAATTTAGTTTTGCGATTATATTTGATAAGATTTCCGCTTTCCACAAAAACAAATAAGAACTGTCTGTAAATACAAAAATACAACAGTTCAGAAAACTATTATTACAGTTACCATAGTCAAATAAATTTGCCGTCCTTTCAGACGGCCTTTACATCCTTTCAGAGAACACTCCATGCAAAAATGGCAAATCGAGCTTTATTCCACGCCGTCTTGGCTATTGCAGACCTTATTGATGGTCGCTGCAGCCTCGACGGTCATTCTGTTTTTTGCACGCAACACACGCTTCGGGCGCGAGTTTGGCTATATCCTGCGCCTGTGCCTGACGCCGAAAAGTACCATCAAAGTCTTGCTGCTGATTACGGCGATGATTACGCTGCTGCTGACCGAAGTCCGGCTGAATGTGTTGAGCACCTTTATGTCCAAAGGGCTTTACGACTCGATGCAGGATTTGAACGCCTCCGCGT
>ERZ773214.1240-NODE-1240-length-15130-cov-57.583483_pt1 | contig 15130 bp, 11 predicted proteins | sample MGYA00511238_ERZ773214 | MGnify/ENA primary metagenome ERZ773214 (study PRJEB29015, sample SAMEA2738157) | human oral metagenome | biome: human oral; feature: human-associated habitat; material: saliva | place: China | collected 2259 ...
TGACCTTGAAGATGTGGTCGTAGTCGAAGTGCGGCTTGAGGGACTGGCGGCAGTAGACGACCAGGGGGATGTCACCGCTGTTGACCTTGCTCTTGGGCTTGTAGGTGGTAGTTGCGGTGAAGTATTCGCCGGCAACGATTGCGGTGATGTAGGTGGAGATCTTGGCGGTGGGGGAGAAGACTCGCTTGGTGATGGAGTCGTCGGTGGGGTCTACGACCTGGCTTTCGAGTACGCCGTTGGAGCTGACTACCCAGTCCTTGGGTGCGGTGATGCGGAAGTTGAAGACTGCCTTCAGGTCGGGCTGCTCGAAGTTCGGGAAGACTCGGCGGCAGTCGGAGGGCTCGTACTGGGTGTACAGGTAAACGCGACCGTCGGAGGGGTCGAAGTAGCGGTGCAGGCCTTCGCCGGAGCGGGAGTAGTAGGAGCGACCGTGGATGGTGAGCACGTTTTCTGCCTGCAGGTTGGGCAGGGTGATGCGTGCGCCGTTGACGACATCTGCCAGGTTCAGTTCGGTGCCGTTGAGCTTAACGGAGTCGACGCTGTGGTGGATGTAGTCGATGAAGGTTTCTGCACCGGGGGTGTTGCAGGAGAATCGGACGGTGGTGACGGTGGGGTAGGACTCGAATTCGGGGTCCTTGGCGTTAGTCAGGTCGACATGCACGTCGTAGGTGTCGACACTGATGAGAGCCGAACGTTCTGCGGCTTCTTCGCGGGAGAGGTTCTCATTATTCATGCTCTTTATTCTAGTCGTAATGACCGAAAATATGGCAGTTGAACGGGCGTGCTCGTCATATTAGTTGAGAAGTGAGGGGTAGCGGCATGGTTTGGGATAAACGATACTCAATATGTGATACAGAACATACTTATTCGATTTGCGGAGTGTCCAGAAAGCCCGTATAGTATTACGTGTTGCTTCGAACGGCACCGAAAGGAAAACGTTCGAAAGTCACCTGCGCGGGTGGCGGAATAGGCAGACGCGCTAGCTTGAGGTGCTAGTCCTCGTATTAGAGGGTGGGGGTTCAAGTCCCCCCTCGCGCACAGATAATCCCCGGTTCTTCGGAACCGGGGATTTTTGTATGCCCGGAGAGTTTATTGGTGTGCGCCTCTGGAAAAGTCTGCGTCGAAAGCTCTAGACCAGAAACTTTCAGATCTAAAACTTCCAATGCAAAGAAGCACTCAAAATATATCAGCGCACAAAAAAGTAGTGGGGTGAGGCTCCTTGAAGGGAACCTCACCCCACACTAGCTACGCTAAGGAAGCTAGAAGAACAGCTGCATCAGCTGACACTGACTTACTCAGCCAGACGCTCCGGGTCGGTGGTGACCAGAATCTTCACAGCGGTCTCGTTGTGGTTGATCAGGGTGTCGAAGCCCTTGTCAATCAGGTCTTCCACAGCGATCTTGCCGGTGATGAAGGGCTTGAGGTCAATCTTGCCGGACTCAACGAGCTTGATGGTCTCCGGGTGGGAGTTCACGTATGCGATGGTGCCGCGGATATCGAGCTCCTTGAGCACAACCTTCTGAACATCCAGGGAAGCGGGCTTACCCCAAATGGAGACGATGACGACCTTACCGGTGGGCTTGAGAGCATCCAGAATCAGGTCCAGTGCGGGCTGAACGGAGGTGCACTCGAACGCGATGTCAGCGCCACGGCCGTCGGTCAGCTTGTGAATCTCAGCCAGAACGTCAACCTCTGCGGGGGAGAAAGCGTAGTCAGCAACACCGGAGTCCAGAGCCTTCTGGCGGCGCAGCGGGGACAGCTCAGAGATGATGACCTTAGCGCCCTTAGCCTTCAGAACTGCGGAGGTCAGCAGGCCGATGGGGCCAGCACCGGTCACCAGTGCGAATGCGCCCTCTTCGAACTCGCCTGCACGCTCAACAGCGTGGTAGCCAACGCTCAGCGGCTCAATCAGTGCAGCTTCGTCCAGGGGAATGGTGTTAGGAATCTTGTGAACCCAGCGGCGCTTGACAGCGACCTTCTCGGACAGGCCACCACCGCGACCGGCCAGACCGATGAAGTTCATGTCCTTGGACAGGTGGTAGTCCTTGGAGTCGGGGCCGGTGTAGACGTCATCACGAATGATGTAGGGCTCGACGACAACGTGGTCGCCAACCTCAAGGTCATCTACGCCTTCGCCCAGTGCCTCAACAACACCGGAGAATTCGTGGCCGAGGGTGACGGGGGAGTCCTCACCAGAAATGGGGTGAGGGTGACCGTGCTGGGGGCAGAAGATGGGGCCGTCCAGGTATTCGTGCAGGTCGGTACCGCAAATACCGCACCATGCGACCTTGACCAGAACCTCGCCCGCAGCGGCTTCGGGTGCGGGGATGTCTTCAATGCGGATGTCGTTACGGTCGTAGAAGCGTGCTGCCTTCATGGGATGGAGCTCCTTAGCGTGGTTGTGGCGCTTGCAGCGGTGTGTGCTTGCCGGTACGATTCGCATCCATGGGTCTGTCACGGTAATGGCAGAGGCCCAAACGACATGGTCTGGACCGGTTGTGAACTGTCCTGCCGGCATTCGCATCGCTAGCGCCAGATGGTGACGGGGGCGGCTGGATTGTCGCTCCCATGTGCTTAACGCTACTCCTATAAATCAAAGATTCCTAGGATATATACAAAATTTCTTTTATGTGACAGATATTTCTTTTTGGGTGTTTTCGACTCCATCACGCCCGAGCATCTAGCGCCCGGCGAGCGCAGACGGTAGCGTAGAAGCATGACTGACGCGAACGCACAGGGCACCGCCGCCCACACCCAGCCTACTTCTGACAGTTCCGGTCGAACGGCACCGAACCGACCCGCCGCAATAACCCGCCACTATGATGCGCCCGATGCTGATTGCGTGCGCGGTAGCGAGTACTCCGAGATCCTTGCCCTTGAAACCGAGCAGCGTAAGCGTGCCACTGAGCACCGCCGCAAGCGCGGGCACGCGCATCCCGAGCAGAAGCACGCCGACCATGGGCATCCCGAGCAGGAACGTAGCCACGGCGAGCGCCAGGGACACGGAAAGGGACACCACCTCGACGAAGACAGCGGGCTGGCGCATATTCGCCGCGACCTCGCCGAATCCGTCGCCACCCGCGCGGACTCCCTGACCGCAATTCTCAAGGCGATCCACGCGCATCCTGAGACTGCCTACGAGGAGTACTTCGCATCCCGCACGCTCGTAGATGCGGTCCGCGAAGCCCACCCGAACCTCCGTATCGAGTACCCCGCCTTCGGCCTGGATACCGCGTTCAAGGTGGAGCTCACCAGCGCCGACTATGACCCCGCCAAGCACCGCACCATCGCGATTCTCTCCGAATACGATGCGCTACCGGGCATCGGTCACGGCTGCGGCCACAACGTCATTGCGGTATCCGGGCTGGGCGCTTTCCTTGCCCTGGCGGATGCGCTCGCCACCGGCCCCGAGGCGTTCAGCGGCAGGGTTCTCTACTACGGCACGCCCGCCGAAGAGTCTGAAGCCGGCAAGGAGCTGATGGCGCGCGCCGGCGCATTCGAGCAGGTAGATGCCGCCATTATGGTGCACCCCTACTTTATGGATGTGGCTGATCAGGCGTGGTTGGGCCGCCGCGAATGCCGCGTGACCTATAGGGGCGTGAGCGCGCACGCGTCCTCGCACCCGTTTATGGGTCGTAACGCCCTGGATGCGGCGAACCTGGCGTATCAGGGTTTGGGTTTGTTGCGTCAGCAGATTCCCGGTTCTGACCGTATTCACGCGATTATTGATCACGGCGGGGACGCCCCGAACCTGATTCCTGCCGCTGCGAGCCTGCACATTAATATCCGTTCTAAGCACGCGCCGACTTTGCGTGCTCTGTCGCGACGAGTTGAGGAGGTGTTGCGCGGTGCGGCGCTCATGGCTGGCGTGAGCGCGGAGGTGACGTGGGATTCTTCGCCGATGACCATGCCGGTGCGTACGAATCGTCCGCTGTTGAAGCGTTGGGTTTCGGCTCAGCGTTCGGTGGGTCGCCACCCGTACCCGCCCGGCACGGTCAGTGACACCCTGGCGGCTTCTACCGATTTCGGTAATGTGAGCCTGCGCGTGCCCGGTATTCACCCGCTGATTCAGATCGCGCCCGAGGGTACCGGTATGCACACGGTGGAGTTCGCGCACTGTGCGGACACTCCGGCGGCGGTTGATGCTGCTCTGGATGCGGCGTTCGGTCTGGCGTCTGTGGCTTTGGATTTCCTGATTGACGACAAGTTGGCGCAGGCGGTTCGTGCTGATTTTGAGGCTTCCGGTGGTGCCGTGGATGTTGAGGGCTACTTTAGTGATATGTGAGAGCGACATGTGAGCTTGCTCAAAAGGTCAGAATGTCATTATTTGGTTTTGTGAGTGAAAAACACCCCTCATAGCCCATAAAGTCACCAGCACCCATCGAAAAAAGCAAAATAATCCAACACAAAACGCAAAATCTGCGGCATAATAGAAAGTAACGGAGCGAGCCCACCGGGGAAGAACGCCCACCTAAGGAATTTCACCCCCGAGGCACACACCCGCTTCCTCATAAACCCCGCGAGAATCCTCTCGCACCACACGGATAACTCTCACGAAAGAGGGCATACAGCAATGAACGGTGTCAACAACCCCACCAAGCTCGGCGTCATCGGTGCAGGCGGCGTCGGTAGCGCAACCGCATACGCAGCTATGGTCCGCGGCTCCGCAGACGAAATCGTCCTGTACGACATCGACGGAAAGCGCGCACACGCTGAAGCACTGGACATCGCACACGGCGCAATGTTCGCACACGAAGCAACCGTAACCGGTGGCGACGACATCGAACTGCTGCGCGACTGCGACATGGTTATCATCACCGCTGGTGCTCGCCAGAAGCCTGGCCAGCCCCGCCTCGAGCTGGCAGGCGCAAACGTCGCAATCCTCGAGAAGCTGCTGCCGAACATTCTGTCCGTAGCACCCAACGCGATTATCATGCTCGTCACCAACCCCTGTGACGTTCTCACCATCGTTGCCCAGAAGATTACCGGCCTGCCCGCAAACCGCGTGCTGTCCTCCGGTACCGTTCTGGACTCCTCCCGCCTGCGTTGGCTGATTGCTAACAAGGCTGGCGTCTCCATCAAGAGCGTCCACGCAAACGTTGTTGGCGAGCACGGCGACTCCGAGTTCCCCGTCTGGTCCGCAGCAAACATCGGCATGGTTCCCCTGACCGAGTGGGAGCAGGACGGCAAGCTCGTCTTCACCGAAGAGGTCCGTGAAGAACTGGCAACCGAAGCTATGCGCGCAGCATACAAGGTCATCGAGGGCAAGGGTTCCACCAACTACGCAATCGGTATCTCCGGTGCACGTATCGCTGAGGCATTCCTCGGCGGCCAGAACGCAGTGCTGCCCGTCTCCACCACCATTGCAGGCGAGCTGTACGGCTTCAAGGACGTTGCACTGTCCCTGCCCACCATCGTCAACCGTGAGGGCATCCAGCGCGTGCTCGAGGTTCCCATGAACGAGGCTGAGCTGGCACAGCTGAAGGCATCCGCTGAGGCAATCCGCGCAGCCGCAGCTTCCCTGGGCTTCTAAAAACCCGGCTTCTAATTCTCTCGGGCTCAACCCGCAAGAAGCAAACATTCAGTAGGCGCAGCGTCAAGCTGAGCTAACCGACAGAAGAACCCGCCGCACCCGGCACCTGCTCCCTTGAGGAGTGGGGGAGCTGGGGACGGCGGGTTCGCTGTGTCTGTAAGGTTTTTATGCGGGGCTTGATGTGCCGCGTGCATGCTTCGCTTGACTACCTGGCTTGCCGAGCCTGACTTAACCAACCTGGGCTTACCGCTCTGGCTTTGGTGTTCTCTTCACGGCACCGAATTTACCTGCCGATTCACCTGCCGCACCCGTTCATAGTTCGCATTTAAACCGCCGTATGACCGCCCGGCGCACACCATAGGCGCGTAGGTAGTAGAATAATGGCATGAGCATTGATCCTCGCACCGAACTCACCCGCCTCCTTGACGCGCTGGAGGCGCACCTGACCGCCGTCGTAAACCGAACCGGCGAGCACGACCCCGCCGTCGATGAGGCGTACGTAGAAATCGCCAACGCCTTCGAAGCCTACGAAGATTCCCTCTTCGAAGCCTACAACGAGGTCACCCCCCTGAGCGTCTACGGTGACGAAGACGAGGATGACCTCGACGAACTGCTCGATGACGAAGAAGATGAAGACGACGACGATATCGAGTACGAGGACTAAATAGCGCCTCGCCCATACGTTACGGACCGACCCCTGACCGGTACCCCCTACGCGGGGTAACGAGGCAGGGGTCGAACCGTACCCGCAACACCGTACCCGCCCACCCGCGCAGCTCTTGCCCGAGCGCCTACCAAACGTCTACTGAGCGCAACGCCTACAGAGCGCCCGCCGAAAACCTGCCCACCCGATACCCACCGAGCATGCACCGAGAACGGAGACACCCGTGAGCGAACCCCGCACCTGGCGCGATGCCGCCCTCATCCTCCGCACCCAAAAACTCGGCGAAACCGACCGCATCATCATCATGCTCACCCGCGATAACGGAATCACCCACGCCGTCGCCAAAGCCGTACGCAAACCCACCTCCAAGTTCGGTGGGCGACTCGAACCGTTCATGCACACCGACCTGTCCTTCAGCCGCGGCAGAGCCAACCTGCACACCATCACCCAGGCGGCGACTCTGCACGCCTACACCGCACCAATCATGGCGAACTACGATGCGTACACGTGCGCCTCCACCATCGCCGAACTGGCGGAAGCACTCACCAAAGACACCGACAGCACCACCGACATTTACACCCTGACCCACGGGGCGCTTGCCGCGCTTGCGCACGGGCAGCACGTACCGCAGAGGATTCTGACCCGCTACCTGGCGCGCAGCATGAACGCCGCCGGCTGGCCGCTCATCGGTGAGAAATGCACCCGATGCGGCAACCCGCTCGTGAACGTAGACCACCCGGGCGATAACGGTGAAGCGAATAGCACCCCCGGCACTACAATCCCCGGCGCTACAGGCGGAAGCGGCAGGTACATTGCCTTCCACACCGCCCACACCTACGGGCACCACACCATCCTCTGCCCCCAATGCGCACCCGCCACCGACACACCCTTAACCGGCTTGCGCGCCGAAGAGCTCGGCTATGCGCTCGCGACCGCGTCGGCGGATCCGCGCGCCTGGGCAACTATTGACGCAGCGCCGGTGCCGGTTGCCTCCAAAATTCTGGGACTCTACCTGAAAACCACCCAGAACCTGCTCGAACACCCCCTGAAAACGGCGAGCGCCCTCGAAGCAGAAATTCCTGCATCGTAAAGATGCACGCCGGTGCTTCAATCGCGCGTCAACCAGGACGCAAAATAACCCCCGAAGCACCCGCCCATGCGCGCTGTGTCACGGTAAAATAGCTACAGCACGCCAGGTTTATTTCTGGCGCATATCTAGGCAAACGACCCCGGGGGAGAACCCGCCAGGGAAGAAAGGCACACATGGCACGCACCCAGCCCGTACCCCCGCCCGCACACCCCACCGGGGCAACTCCGCCGCCGATTCCGAAGAAGTTCATTCCGCAGCACGTCGCCGTCGTCATGGACGGTAACGGACGCTGGGCGAACGAACGCGGCCTGCCCCGCACCGAGGGCCACCGCGCCGGTGAGGCGGCACTGCTGGACGTTGTTGCGGGCGCTATCGAAATGGGCATCCCGTACGTGACCGCCTACGCGTTCTCCACCGAAAACTGGAAGCGCTCACCCAGCGAAGTCGCGTTCATCATGCGTTTCTCCACCGAGGTGCTGCAGCGCCAGCTGGAAACCCTCAAGACCTGGGGTGTGCGCATCCGCTGGGCTGGCCGCCGTCCCAAGTTGTGGAAGAACGTCATCGAAGAGCTTGAACACTGCGAGCGCGAAACCATCGACAACACCGTCTGTACCCTCACCATGTGCGTGAACTACGGCGGCCGTGCAGAAATCGCTGACGCGGCGGCAGCTATCGCAGCGGACGCTGTGGCGGGCAAAATCAAGCCCGGCAACATTACCGAAAAGACCATCCAGAAGTACCTGGACGAGCCCGATCTGCCCGACGTTGACCTGTTCCTGCGTTCCTCCGGTGAGCAGCGCATCTCGAACTTTTTGCTCTGGCAGAGTGCCTACGCCGAGATGATTTTTATGAACGTGCTCTGGCCCGATGTTGACCGCCGCACCCTCTGGGAAGCTGTCGAAGAGTACGCGCGCCGCGACCGCCGCTACGGTGGCGCTGTTGACGCTGTCGCCAACGACAAGTAGCCCCCGGCATACAGACCCGGCACGCCCGGCTCGTAGCCCCATAAACCACCCACACCCTCCAACACTAGGGAGAACAAATGCGCATCTACCCGACCTTCTTCAACATCTTCTTCAAGGGCATGGACCCCGAGAAGGCACACCACGTCGGCTTCTGGGGCGTTCAGACCCTGCGCAACGTCGGCATCACCCGCGCGCTGCGCAAGTACTTCCAGCCCGCACCGGAACTGGCAACCACCGTCATGGGCATTACTTTCCCCTCGCCGTTCGGCCTGGCTGCAGGCTTCGACAAGGGCGGTAAGGGCATTGCCGCGCTGGCTGGTATCGGCTTCGGCCACGTCGAGATTGGTACTATTACCGGTCAGTCGCAGCCCGGCAACCCGCAGCCGCGCCTCTTCCGCCTTGTGGAAGATAAGGCGGTTATCAACCGCATGGGCTTCAACAATGACGGTGCCGCAGCGGCAGGCCCGCGCGTTGCCGCCGCCCGCGCAGACCTCGAAACCGAATACCGCGGCGCTGTACGCCCGGTTATCGGCGTGAACATCGGCAAGACCAAGGTCGTTGAGCTCGAGAACGCTATCGAGGACTACCTGATTTCTACCCGCACCCTGGCACCGCAGGCAGACTACCTGGTCGTCAATGTCTCCTCCCCGAACACTCCGGGTCTGCGCACCCTGCAGGCTATCGAGTCGCTGCGCCCGCTGCTTGCTGCCGTGCGTGAAGAGGCAGACCGCGTCAGCCCCAACCGCCACGTACCGCTGACTGTGAAAATCGCGCCGGACCTGGTCGATGAGGACGTGATCGAGGTGGCAGCCCTTGCTAAGGAGCTGAAGCTGGACGGCATCATCGCCACCAACACCACCATCGCCCGCGACGGCCTGGGCCTGACCAGCGACATGACCAAGGTCAAGGAAATCGGTGCCGGCGGCCTTTCTGGTGCGCCGCTGAAGCCCCGCTCCCTTGAGGTGCTGCGCCTGCTCAAGCGCGAAATTGGTGACGACCTCGCCATCATCTCCGTTGGCGGCGTGACCACCGCCGAGGATGTGCAGGAGCGCCTGGACGCTGGCGCTGACCTGGTGCAGGGCTACACCGCGTTCCTGTATGAGGGTCCGCTCTGGGCGGCACACATTAACCGTGGCCTGGTGAAGTTGCGCCGCGCTCGCCGCTAAAAGGTGTACAGGCAGGGGGCTTTATGCTTCCCGGCGTGTTGACTCTGTGTGCTGGCTCGGCGTGCTGAAAGGGGGCACCGCTCTTTACCCGTAGGGGGTGGAGGCGGTGCCCCTTTTGTGTGCCTGCTCAACGTGTAAGGGGTGGTTGTGCTGGTAGGGGGAGAGGGAAGTTTTACTTGAGATTCTGTTAGCGTTTGGTGTGTTGTGGATTGCACCCTGACCTGGAGCGATAGTACTATCAGAGTGGTGCAGCACCGATGATTGCACCACCACACTACACATTCAAAGGAGATAATAATGTCTGATATGAAAATCGAGAGTAAAATACTTAGAGTTGATGAGTTTTTAAAAGATGGTTATTTTTATGAGATTCCTGATTTTCAAAGACCATACTCTTGGAAAGATGGAAATTTGGATGATTTCATCAAAGATATTGAGAATATTGTTGTAAATGATGGAAAAGGAGGTAATGTTCCTCATTTTATGGGGTCGATTATTTCCTATGAAAATGGCTTCAAAGATCGGGCGAGTCAGGAAGCAGGAACGAAACGTCGATGCATCGTCGACGGTCAACAGAGAATTACTACGACATTGATTCTCTTGAGTGCGTTGCGAGATATTGCATACATAACTTTGAATAATTTAACTGAAATTTCAGACCCGGAAAAATCTACAGAAAACGAAAAAGGTATCAAGAAGCTGAATAAACTTATAAATGAAATAGATGATCAGTTACATCCTGAGAGTAAGTTTACCAGTGTTGAGCATCGGTATATTAAACTTGGGTATCACTCTTCAGCAGTAGATGACTCAATGGCTTTAGAGCCCCTCCTAAAGGGGATGGATGGAGCCAATAGAGCTTGGCAAGATATTCATGAGAGCATCCTTCCTGGTAGTAAAACAAGAAAAAAATTTAGTCGATTGAAAGTTGTAAACGCCTATAAGAGATTCTTTGATTATTTTACCAAAGAGCTTTCTGAATTGGAAGTGATCGATGATAAGGTTGCCTATCTTCATGATTTTAAACTGAAAATATCACTGCTCGAGTATGTTGATATTCTACTTAATAATTTTGAGGCTGCCTATAGTATTTTTATGACACTTAATGATAGGGGTATGGATCTTACGAACTCTGACCTCATTAAAAGCCATATTAGTCGAAAGACTCGTAATAATACATTAGGAAACCTTGATAGGCAATGGAAGAATGTTATGGATATACTTAGGGGATTCTATGCCGATTATCAGAATATGAGCAATGAGTATGGAGCGCTCACTAATGAACAAGTGGTTAGCGAGGATAATTTCTTTATTGCTTACGCTAGAGTGCATGGCTTTGAGGTTTCTCAAGAATCTAAGAAAACCTTGACTCCTAAAAATATCTTCAGGTGCTATGAGAACTCGTTGTCCAGTGCGGAGAAGATTGATGTTTTTATGGCATCGGTCGAAAAAGAAGCGAAAATATTTCGATTGTCCTACGACCCCAATTTCTATCAAGATTCAGATTTAAGTGCAGATGACAAAGATTCAAAAAACAACCTTGGAAAAGTTGTTGAACCGCTTAGTGCTCTAAAGATTTTGAATATTAAGCAACATGCAGTTTTTGCATACTTACTGCTTAGGCTGTGTATTAATGAGCATGAGGGGCATGGGAAACCGTTGCTTAAAATCTCAGATGTAGTTAGCATGTTTAAAAAGCTCGAAAATTTTCACTTCCAATACAATGGTCTTTTTAAGCTTCCAACCAATAAAGTTGATTACAACAGGTTTGTGGGTAAGATAATTAATAAGCTAATGGAAGATGACAATGGAGAGATGGATCTCATCAATAAAAAGATTGGAGCAATTAAGAAAGTTTTAAAGGAGATGACTGGGTATCTTAATAATATCTTGGATGAGCGAGGTGTAGATGCTGATAAGTTTACGGAGAAATTTATAAGCCTTTCTTATAGTAAAGAATCAAGAAAACAGAAGAAATATAGCACGAACCAAGACTATCTTGAAAATAAAGGTTTCGAGCCAGTCGGAAAGGACAATTCATTTATTGTGTATATTCTTTCCAAATACCAGCCCCAGATAAACGGGAAACCTGGCGATTATGTCAATATTGAGCATATTTACCCCAGAAGTAAGGGGAAAGAGCTGGCAGATCCGATTGGTAACTTGATGCTTTTACATAAGACAATTAATGAAGAGTTGAGCAATAAAGAAGTGAAAGATAAGCTTGATGAACTAAAAACCTACTATGGAAATCCTGCATTCTTCAATATTTCAGAGGAATGGAATCCTAAAAATTTTGAAGAGCGAGCAAGGAAAATGGCTGAGCACGGGTATAGTGTAATCTGGAAAATTTAAATTTTAACTAATCCAATTTTGGTGGGGCATGTTTATATGTGGGCATGCCCCACCAACCTTTTTACACTCATTGCAAAGTAAACAACTGTAAATATGCGGTAGGGTTTTATATGTAGCGTCTCGTGGCGCATTGTCGCGCTTGCTGGTTACGCTGCGCGGCTGGGTTCTTCCGGCGGTCAAGTAACGACCATTTTTGCCAGCCTGACAAGTGCATACACACCATCACCGACGATAGGAGCGTATCTTCTATGGATTCGACCATTTTCAATCGCCGTACCCTGCTGGGTAGCGGCGCACTTGTGGGCATTGGTGCCCTGCTTGCGGCGTGCGGCCAGCAGGCTAGTAACGAGGCGAGCGCCTCTTCAAGTACAACCGACACTGCATCTGCCGCACCGAGTGAGTCGGCTTCGGTTTCGGCGCCTACCGCGGCATCTGAGTCGCCTTCGGCGAGTGCCACCCCTTCTACTGTTCGCGGTTATTCGGGTGGTTCGAAGGCGCCCGATGGGGAATATCGCCCTGCTGATAAATATGGTCCGGCGCAGAATGTGCCCAAGCCTGCTGAGCCTGAAGACGGGTACCGTGAGAAGTCTGTTGAAGGTATGCGTAAGACTTTGGACGCTTGGGTCAAATGGGGTAATTATGGCGTGCAGACTGGTGATTATTCAATGGCTCGTCAGTTTGTGTCGCCGACTTTTAAGAGCGAGTTGGAGGCTTATGAGGGTGTCGAGAGGCTTTACCAGCGTGGTGGTTGGGTGATTGATGGTATTGAAAGCTTGACTGCTGATGGTGCGCCGTGGTCTGAGGATGGGGAGACTTATTTTTGGAAGGCTTACCATGTCTGGGAAAAGGAGATTTATGTCGCGGCTGATGGTAGTTGGCGCTCTTGGACCAATGAAGATAAAACTAACGACACTTATAAACTTGAGCTAAAGCACAACGGCCAGAAATGGGAAATTATGGGCTACGAAAGTGTGGATAAGTAATCATGGAGAAATTTTTGAAGGATTCTGCTGTGTTGAGCCGCCGTGTATTTGAAGCAACAACCAAAGTGAAGCCCTCGTAATCTTTCCACAAGATAGACCGCCACACGCCCAGAGGGCAGGAGCAATAACAGGTTCCCAGTGCGCGCTCGCGCATAATGGAGATAAGCGGGAGACCCATGCACTACAACGATGTGCACTACAACGATGTGGAGGACCTACCATGAACCCCAACATGCTGAACCGCCGCTCAATGCTAACCGGAGGCACCCTCATCAGCCTCAGCGCCCTACTCGCCGCCTGCGTGCCGCACGACATCACAACTGCAGGAGACGGATCCACAGCCTCCGGCACGCCTGCCACCAACAGCAGCTCAAGCAACAACACCGGCAACAACGCCAGTAACGGTGAATACCGCAAAGCAGACACCAAAGGCCCCGCCCAGAACGTCCCCAAACCCAACGCCCCCGAAAACGGATACCGCGACAAGACCCCCGACGGCATCCTCAAAACCATGGACGCCTGGAACCAATGGATCAACTACGGCGTCCAAACCGGCGACTACAGCAAAGCACGCGAATTCCTCTCCAGCACAAACGACGGAGAACTCAAAATCTACCGCGAAATAGAAGCGCTCTACCAGCGCGGCGGATGGGTCATCGACGGCATCGAACACTTCGAACCCGAAGGCATACCCAGGACCGACGACCATCAAACCTACTACCTGAAAACCAACCACGAATGGGACAAACACACCGAGGTAGAGCCCGACGGTCGCCAAGAAACCTGGAGCAGCGACAAAGAAGAAGAAATCTACACATTCGCCCTCGAACACCGCGACGGCAGGTGGCAGATCCTCTACTCCCGAATCGAAGCCTAACCGTACCGGCGTCTAGCCACGGTTATACACCCAAAAGCCACATGTGTTTCGAAAAGCCACCAAAGAAGTAGCTTCTCGAAACACATGTGGCTTCTCGCGTAAGAATATAAAAATAGGGGAGAGGCCTGAACCATCAGGACCTCTCCCCAAGCGCCTATAAGGCACCAACGACTTAGTGCGGGTACTCGCCGTACTTCACCATCGGAACCGGGCGGCGCATACGACGAGGAACCGTCACACGGTTAAACGTGTACATGCCGGAGCGAGGCTCCATCTCGCCGAACTTCGCAATCAGCTTTTTCTTCAGGCCACGCCACATGATCCAGGAATCACCAATCCACAGAAGTATCAGAGCCCAAAGAATGTACGAGCTAATACGCTGGAAACCCTCCGCAGCTTCAGCAGTACCGAGGAAACCGGGGATGAACAGAGAGATAATCAAGACCACCAGCATGACCCACAACATGACGTCACCAATATTGCGGCGCGCATCCACATAATCACGGATATAACGGCGCTGCGAACCACGGTCCACGGCGGGCAGGTAACGCTGATCGCCACCCATCAACGCATCATTTTGACGCTCACGAGCCTTCGCCATCGCCTCACGTTCACGAGCCTTCGCCTCCTTACGGTCATTAACAACCAGAGGCTGACGACGAGCCGCCTGCTGCTCCTTACGCGAAGGAGTAGGACGGCCCTTCTTCGGGGTGAACTTCGGATTAACCGGAGCCTGAGGCTCCTCTACAACCTGCGGCTGAACAGCTTCCGCTTCAGCCTTCTCTTTCTTACGACCAAACACCCTCCCATCATACCCGAACGGCACACACCAAACCCGCCCCCCACAAGCCCACACCAGCAACTGAAACGAACCCAACCACCCGGCGGTTGAGGCTAAGACGGGGTCAAGGTGGGGGTAAGGTAGAAACATGACTACTGAATTCACCCACCACAGCGCCCTGAGCGACGCCGTCACCAAAAACTTCGAAGCAACCCTGCAGACCCTCACCGAGCTCGTCGCCATTCCCTCCATCGCCTGGGAATCGCACGACCTCACCCAAGTAGACCGCAGCGCCGAAGCAGTCGCCGCGCTCGCAACCAAGGCAGGCTTCGACAACGTACGCATCGAACGCGCCACCTACACCACCGCAGACGGCACCGAAAAGCAGGGCATGCCCGCCGTCATCGCCTCCCGCCCCGCCGCAGAAGGCTACCCGACCATCCTGCTCTACGCCCACCACGACGTGCAGCCCGCCGGCGACCTCGACCTGTGGGACACCGACCCCTTCGTCGCAACCCGCAAGGGCGACCGCCTCTACGGACGCGGCGCAGCAGACGACAAGGCAGGAATCCTCGTGCACCTCGCCGCGCTCGCAGCCCTCAACGAAACTCTCGGCGATGACTTCAAGCTCGGCGTGAAGCTCTTCATTGAGGGTGAAGAGGAGGCAGGCTCGCCCTCCTTCGTCTCCTTCCTCAACACCTACCGTGAGGAACTGT
>ERZ773214.1241-NODE-1241-length-15125-cov-23.957930_pt1 | contig 15125 bp, 8 predicted proteins | sample MGYA00511238_ERZ773214 | MGnify/ENA primary metagenome ERZ773214 (study PRJEB29015, sample SAMEA2738157) | human oral metagenome | biome: human oral; feature: human-associated habitat; material: saliva | place: China | collected 2259 ...
CCCATTTCGGCGTGGCGCACAATGGCTTCAATGGGAGGGTATTGCTGTTTGCGCACTTCGCGTTCGTTAGCAAATACCTGCTCAATGTGTTTTTGGGTTTCTTTAATTGAAACCTCAAAGGCTTCTAGCTGCTCTTTAAGGGCGCGTTTGCGCCGCCACTTGCCGTCAACCCACATGCCACCCATCATCATGGGGCTCATGCATACGAACATGAGCGAGTAGGGGTTGTGGGTTACCGAGTACATCATCAAACCCATAAAGGCCGGCGCCAGCATGGCGATGAAGGGCAGCGGGTTGGGGTTTTGCTGGGTGGGAGCCTCAGGCAGCTTGATTTCTACTGCCGGGGTGCGCGGCACTACGCGCGGGGTGCGGATGAAGTTAATGCCGGCGCTTCCGGCGGCGTCGGTGGCGCTTAGGGTGGTGGTCACCAGGGCCACCTTCACCTCAGATTTACCGATTTTGACACTGTCTAGGGGCCCCAGCTTTAGGCGCTGCACCCGCTGGCCATTAACGACGACGCCGTTGGAGGAGTTCAGGTCACGTACTTCTACTTCGGTGCCTACTACCACCCGCATATGCTGCTTGGAAACCATCGGGTCGCTAAGGCTGACGTCTACATTGTCGTCGCGCCCCACCAGGTTGGAGCCCTCATAGAGCGGGAAAACCCGGCCCCTATCAGGCCCTGAAACCACCGACAATACGGCCACATGCTCGCCGGCCACATTGGTGTCTGCCGGGTTTTGCATTAGGGAGACTTTAGCGCCCGAGTGCAGCCCGGAGTCTTCCAGCAAGGTGTCGCTAGTTAGGGCGCGGGCACGCCCACGCCCGGCGGTGTCAATAATGTTGATGGAGACCGTGGCCGGATCTATGGCTTGGCCAGCTTCACTTGGCCCAGCACTAGCCAGTGCGGCAGCTACGTCCCCTACCGTCGCGGTGGCGTCCGTGGTGATTTGCAGGTTATGCGAGCCGTCGCCGCGCAGTAGGTTAAGACGTAGTTTCATTCGTGGGCACCATCTAATAGGGGAAGGTCTTCAGGGGTTACCAGGCGTGAGGACAGGGCGTATTCCACCAGCTGCACGCGCCGGTGGGAGGCGTGAGAGCCAGCCCCGCCACGCATCCCCTTAACGCCAGCCCGGTCAAGCTTGTCGCAGACATTGTCTAGCTTGCGGTTGAAACGGGTGATACCCCAGCCTAGGCGCGCGGCGGCGTCGACGTTACGCGGCAGAGAAACCGTGCCGGTACCAGCCCTACGCAACCATGGCTCAGCCAAAGACAAAATCAGTAGCTTTTGGCTTTCGGTGAGCACCACCATGCCCATAGTGGCCTGGCCGGTGTCGCTATCTGCCTCAGCGGCCTCAGCTTGTGCCGACTCACGGTTTTCATAGGAGGGGCAGGGCACTTCCGCCAGGATCTCATAGGTGGTGGAGCCGGCGCTGAAAACTACCGCCATCTGTCCAAACACCATGGGCACGCGCACCCCGGGGGTAACCCAGGCGCGTGAGGCCCCAGCCATGTCGGCCACGGTGGCCCCCAGGCGCGAACCCTGGTTATGCACCCACCATAGGCCGTTTTGGAATTCAAACACCAAGAATTTGCGGTGCAGGAAGGGGTTGTCACTTAAAGCTAGGTCGCCTTCACGACCCACCGTGAAGCTTTGAGTGGGCTCAACCCGATAAATTTCTCCAGCGAAATCGATTACCAAGACATCTTTGCCGGTTTCGTTGTCGTCGGGCGTGGGCGCTACGCTCATGGTTTTACCTTCCTGTCTACGCGTTTAATAGGTCTTTTATGCAATTGGGTAGCGTGGGCCGGGCGCGCTTAGTGAGCTACTGGCTAGCCGGGGTGTCGATGCAGTCAATGACTGGTTCTGATTCACGCCCCGCCTTGTCACGCGCGACTATCTGCACGCAGGTACGCGGCGGCGTTGGCTTTAGCGTAGCGCGGTGGGCGCTGGTTTCCTGCAAGCCTTGCGGGGTCTGAGATTTTTGCGGAACCCCAGAGTTAGTGACGCTGTAGAGGAACGTGGCGTTTGTGGCTTTATAGTCCCAAGTGGCCTCCACCTGCCCGTTAGCGTAGCTCAGCTTCAGGTTGGTGACAGGCTCAAGATAGCCATTCATATCCGGATCCATGGGCGCAGCAGTGCCTGCGGTGGTTAGTGCCGGTTTGGGGTTAAGCCCGCCACGCTGTAGGCCTCGGTAGGCCGCAAAAGCTATTACGCCTATTAATACCACCACTAAGGCGCTGATCAGCAGGGTTTTTAAGGATACGCTGGAGCCGTCTTGCGCTGCGCTAGCGGCCAGGGTGGAGCCAGGCGCCTCTGGTGAGCCCTGAGGTGGCTGGTTTGCGCTGCCCGCCAGGCCGTTTTGGCCGACGCCGCCGCTTTGGGGGCCGACGCCGTGGGAGCCGACGGCGCCCGCTCCTGCCGCAGCTGGGGCGCCGTTTTGGGGGTTGAAGGGGCCGCCTGGGCCAGTTAGGCCCGAGGAGGCCGAGTATGTGCCATAGCCAGAACCGGTATTGGCGCCGGGACTGGCCGCAGAGCCCAGGGTTGTGTTGCGGTTAAACCCCGAAGTGTTACCGGTAAAAGTGCGCGCGTCGGCTGGAGACTGGTGGGCGTTGGGGTAGTAAGTGCCCGAGTGACTGCCTGAGCCAAGCGAATCGCCCCAGCTATTGGCACCGGCAGTGTTGATACGGGCGTTGGTGTCGGCGGTGCGGCCAGTGTTTTCAGGAGAAATGGACACTACCGGACGCAGCCGGGTGGCGTCGTCGTCGCTGCCATCAGCAGCAATTACGGGCTGGTCCTCCCACACATCAATATTGGTCAGCGGCAAGCCCAAAGAAGACTGGATTTGACGCAAAGCCCGCGCGAACGCCATCGCCGAAGCAAAACGATCGGAGGGGCGCTTAGACATGGCGGTAAACAGCACCCGCTCTAGCGCGGCGGGCACGTCATTGCGACCAATGGGGGCGATAGAGCCGTGGTGCAGGCGTTTAAGAATAGAGGCCGGGTCATTGTGCGCACCCGGGGTCATATCCACATGCGGAGGCCTGCCCGCCAGCATGGTGTAGGTGGTGGCAGCTAGTGAATAGACGTCAGAAGCGGGCGTCAAAGGCCGGTTAAGCTGCTGCTCAGGCGGCGCCCAGTAGGGAGAAAACGCCGAATCAACCTGATCGGCGGGAGTGTCTTGACTGATAGCAATACCAAAGTCAGTCAAAACCGGGTGCCCAAAGGCGGTAAGCAAAATATTGGCCGGTTTAATGTCGCGGTGCAGATAGCCGGCACGGTGGATAGTTTCCACAGCGCCAGCAATCTTAATGGTGATCTCCAAAGCCTGCTCCACCCGCATTGGTGAAGTAGTAGAAAATCGTTTGCCCAGGTGAGGCGGGGGGCAATACTCCATGGTGAGGTAAGCACGCCCATCGCGCAGACGCCCGGCGGCGTACAGTGAAAGCACCGCCGGGTGCGCCCCGAATTTGGCCATCAGGTCAGATTCGGCCTGGAATTTTTGTTTTTGGGCTGCGCTGGCCCCCGAACGGATTACTTTAACCGCAACTTCACGCCGAGGCATGTCTTGGCGGTAAAGAAAAACGTCCGCGAAACCACCCGCACCGAGGAAGCGGATAAACTCCGCCCCCTCCAGGTGCGGGCCTACAGGTTCACGCAGCCGAGCAGCCATCAGGGCTCCACAGACAGAACTACACCGTCACCCAGGTCAATCCGGTCGCCGTAACGCAGCAGCTCACGCTGACCGCCGCCCAGGCGACGCGGCAACTGGCCTTCACGCAGCAGGTAGGTGCCGTTAGTGGAGTTCAGATCCTCCAAGTTCAGCTCCCAATCATCAATGTTGATGCGGCAGTGAGACTTGGAAATGGACTTGGTGGGGCTAGCCACCGCCATCAGGTGCACCGCAGTGCCGGGTGCAGCCTTGGGCAGGCGGCCCACAATGACATCGGCATCTAGGGTTACCGACCCGCCGGTGGAGGCCACCAAAGTGCCCAGGCTGGGGCGCTTTACGTGGACAATCTTGCCGTTTAGTGCCCCACCGCAAATGCGGCAGGAGCTGGCGTGCACCGGGTTGGGGTGACCGTTGACGCAGTTAATTGCCAGTACTTCAGGGCCATCGCTATCGGCGTTGGCGCTGTCAGCTACGGGCGGCGGCGGGGCCTGCACACCGCCGGTGGGGACAGCGATGGTGTAACCATCGTGCGTCCAGGGGGTACCGGGGGCCACGTCCAGTGCGCCGGTGGGGGCCTGCACACCGGGTAATGGCACCGCATTACCTACCGGGTTGATCTGGGTGGCTTGTGCCTCTAGCGGGAGCTCAGCGGATTGGGTTCGGGGATTGGGAACCGGATCCGACCCCGCAGTGGCGGGGTCACCACCAAAAGGGGAAGAGCTAAAGGGGTTACCCTCGTTGATACCCTGGATCGGGCCGGTGGGTTCCGCTTTCTCCCCCTTTCGGCGTGAGAAGTCCAAGCCTTCGCCTTGTTCAAAGTTGAACTCCAGGCCTGAGGCCTCATCATCGCGCAGTTCACGCACAGCGGCGTTTTCTACATCCACCCCAATGGTTTGGCCGTAGAGGTGGCCAAAGTACTGGTCTTCGGGGTTTTGCTGGTTCTCAGGTGCGGCAGGGGCAGCTGTAGCGCGGGCAGCGTGAGCGTCAGCAATAACCAGTTCACCAGAACTAGCCGGGGCGCTAGGAGCAGCCAGAGGGGCACTGGGCGCCACCACCGGAGCACTAGGAGCTGCTAGCGGGGCGCTAGGCACAGCCGGGGCGCTGTAAGCCGCCGGCTCCTGGAAGTTAGCGCCAGGCGCAGCCGGGGCGGCGGGCACAATCTCAGTGGGGACCGTAGCCGGGGCATCATCCATACGGTAGTTGGCCGCCGGAGCTACCGGGGCGCTGTAAGCCGCCGGTGCCGGAGCCTGGTTCTTGGCGGCGCTTGAGCCGCCCAGCATAGCGGCCAAAGCTGCAGCAGCCCTGGAAACCTTGGGTTGAGCCGGAGCGCTAACAGGCTCTGGGCTAGGAGCAGCCTCGCTGATTTCCGCACTGGGGGCAGCCGGGGCCGGCACCGGGCCGGCACCAGCGGGCACATCCAGCAAGCTAGTGGGGGCATTGGCCTCAGCTGAAGCGGCTGAAGTAGCAGAGCTGGCCTGGCTAGGCAGGTCAGCAGCTACCGGGGCGGCGTGCGCACCGCTAGGAGCCGACGACGGCGCCGAGCTGATTGCCTCAAAATGCTCAGTGGCCGGGGTTTGGGCTACCGGGCTGGGGGCAGCGGGACTAAAGCTAGCTGGGCTGGGTGCAGCCGGGCTAGCGGTGGCGATAGACAGATCCAGGTTTTGGCCAGGCACCAGCTCAGCTGCCAGTGAGGCACTAGCTGCCACCGGGTTGGGTGCGGGCACGGCCGGTAGCTGCGGGCTGGGTGCGGACAGTAGTTCCACGCTGGGCGCAGCCGGGCTGGGAGCAGACGGCAACTGCGGGCTAGGCTCGCTAAGCGCACTAACCGGAGCGGCGGCGCTAGTCTCAGCGGCGTCAGCCTCCGGGGAGGGCACGCTAGGCAGCAGGCCGGCTACCGGCTGGGAGCTGACCTCGCTGATCGGGGTGTCCTCTAGCAGGCTACGGGCCGCTGAAGCTTCAGCGGCGCTGGGCACCACCGAGGCGGGGCTGTAAACCGAGGCGGCACTGCCGGCGCTGTAGCCAGAGTAAGCCGAAGCTACAGACTGTGCCGACCGCGTCGCCGGCGCGCTGGCTGCGCTGACTCCGCTGGCTGCCGAGTTTGAACTGTAACCGCTGTAGGCTTGACTTTTGACGGCTCCCACCAGGCGGTTAACCTCACGTAGCTGCCAGTGCAGCATGGAGGCGCGGGTAACCCCGCTGCGTAAAGGTAGAGCCTCAGTACCAGCTCCGTGAGCCTGAATTACCAGGGCGGCGACGTCGTCGAGACGTACTTCCTCCCAAGCAATGGGGTTAAGCGCCGAAACGGTGCGCACGAAGCCATTAACCTGAGTGACCTCAGCGGTGATAGAACCACGCAGGGCCAGGTGGACGGCGCCGTCGGAGAAGACACCAGCCACAAAGTCAGGCAGGTGGAAGACGTTGTTGTTGTAGTAACCCGCCAGCACCTGCAGCAGACGCTGCAAATTAGCACCATCTTCAAGCTCGCGCCACAGGTCGAGCAACAGATCGTTGGGCCCCTCTAGGGCAACGAATCCGCTCTCGCTGACCGCACTGAGAGTGGTACCTGCGTACCAATTAACTTGAGTATTCATTCATTGTCCTTGAACATCCATGACCATTGCTCACTAGCAACCTCATTGCCGCCACGCCACGGCAGCGACCTATCCAGGGTGGGAGCATCCGGATCATAGTCCCAACCCTGCGTGCCAGGCAGGTTCTGGTGGGTCAGATCGTCATCCTCCCAAGGCGGATATGCGGCCGCAATATCCACCACGATCACCGAGATATTATCCCGACCGCCTGCGTTCCTCGCGGCTTTCACCAACGCATCAACCACACCCTCAGGCTCACTAACCACAGCTGCGGTAGCCTCAATGAGAGTGTCGGTAACCATGGAAGAAAGCCCATCTGAACAGATGATGTAGCGGTCTCCCACACGTGCAGGCAAGACAAAATAGTCGGCGCGTACACGCGGGCCACAACCGGCCCCTAACGCGCGCGTAATTACATTACGACCAGGTAGGTGCTGGGCTTGTTCGGCAGAGATGAGCCCGGCATCAATCTGCTCTTGCACCTGTGAGTGGTCTTTAGTGATTTGCTCAAAGCCGTGCTTGCTTTGGTAGTAGGTGCGCGAATCGCCAATATTGAGTACGCGCACGCACGGCATAGCCCCATTTTCACTAAGCACCAAGCCGGTCAGGGTAGAGCCAGGCGCGGGCACTCCCGGCAGGCCATTGACTGCACGGGCCGCGCGTTTAACTGCTTTTTGCAGCTGGGAGGGCTCAACCAGATGGTCCTGGGTTAGCTCGGAGAAGGCTGCCAGGGCGGTGGCGGCAGCGACGTCGCCTGCCTTGTGTCCCCCCATACCGTCAGCCACTAAAAATACTGGGCCGGAAGCTAGGTAGGCGTCTTCGTTGTGTTGACGCACTAATCCCACATCAGTCCCTGCGGCGTATTTGACCGCGATGCGTGTGCGCATCACTCAACCTCCAGGCGGCGGTCGCCGAAAACAATTGAATATCCCTTAGTAACTGGAACCATAGCCCCAGCAAGCACATGTGTGCGACTTCCGTCAGGGGCAACCACGCTGGTGCCGTTGGTTGAGCCTAGATCGGTGACAAACATGTACTGTCCATCGACGCGCACCGCCAAGTGAGTTTTGGAGATAGAAAAGTTGGGGTCAGCCACAGGCACCACGTCAGCTTGCGCCCACATACCTGCGGGAACCGGGTTGCGCCCCAACACCACGGCGCTGGTCACGTTAATGACGTCGCCGGTGTCTAGGCGCAAACACTTACCTACGCTGGTTTTAGCGATAGTGACGTGTTCATCCCAATCCGTGCCGCTTATATCCACCTGGCCGGTTTCTTGGGCGGCGGTTGCCTCCCCCATTAATTCGTCGGGAACTACCACCGGGATGGGGCCGCTAAAAGGCTTATTTGGCACTCGCAGCTGGCCAGAGCTGGGGGCGCTGGCAGCGGGGGCGGTTTGGGCGGGAGCCTGGAAGTTGGTTGGGCGCACCGGCTCCATACCAACTTCAGTGTTGGCGCTGGGAACAATGGTTTCGTCGTAGCTGTTGCCTAGCGTCTGGGTGGAGCTGGGCGCGCTGGTACCGGGAGCGGTTTGGGCGGGAGCTTGCAGGTTCCAGTCCAGGGAGGTGATTACCCCGTCGCTGTCACGTTGGCCGCCTTCAGGGCCGGGGCTGGTTAGCTGCGGCTGGGGCGGCTGATTGGCTTGGTTGGTGCCAAAGCCGCCGCTTTGATTGGCGCCAGCAAAGTTGGTACTAGAGGCGGCGGGGGCTGAGGCGGAGCTAACCGCGCCGGGAGTACCGTTAGCAGGCCCTGCACCACCAGGAACTCCAACGCCAGGAATGCCAGCGCCGGGGTTGAAAGCGCCATTTGGCCCGGGGGCCTGCGCGGCGAAAGAATTTTGGGCCAGGTGCGCCGCCGCCTGCACTCCAGGCAGCTGCGGGTGCAGCCCGAACTCATCCATGTCCCCTGCCCCGGCCCCGGTTTGGGGCGCGAAAGGCTGGTTAGGAAGAGTCAGTGGGTTGCTTTGCAGACGCACCGGGTTTACGCCTTGGCGCACATTAAGCACAATCACGCCGCTAGCGCGGTCAAACCAAAACCGGTTTAGGTGGTCGCGGCTAAGGGCGTAAATAACTAAGTTGCCAATCCCGGCAGTAACTAGGGACACCCCTAGCTGCAAGGCTAGCTTGTTGAAAGCTGCCCCACGCGGCGGGCCACTGTTTTTAAAACCAGCCCAAGCTAGCCCCAGCATCCGCAAACCCGGGGTTTGCCCACTACGCATCAAAGCCACCAGGTAACCAATACATAGCAGCACAGTTACCGCGATTGATACACCTAGGCTAATCCAAAAAGGGGTGCGGTTAGATTGGTTGCCAGCACCAAAAAACATTACGGCCCCGCTGCCGCCGCCAATGACTAGAGAAAAGATAAGCGAGTCAATTAGACGCGCAAATACCCTGGGCCAAAGCGCAGCAAGCCGAGTCCCCTGCAAATGCGCGGGGACCGGGGCCGGGCGACTATTTAGGCTCATTTCTTTCTCCTGAAGTTAGCGCGCATGGTCTGCAGCCACTGCGGCACACGCATCCCTAATGAAACTGGAGATACCGCAGCTAGCCATCGACGCGTGCGTCGCCTACTGGCACCAAGGTGCTGTTTAAGATTTTGCATCTCTAGCCATAAGGGTTCCTGGGAATCAGCTGAAAGCTGCTGCTCAGTTAGCTCCAGATTGGCGTTATTTGAACGTTTTTTAGACTTTTGTTTATCTGCAAAGCGCCCCTTGTGTTGCTTACGACCCACTTGGGGTGCTTCGTAGCCACTTTCGTGCCCAACTCCCTGGGGATCTGGCAGTTTAGCGGGGTTTTGGGCGCCATCAACGGTAGTTAGGCTCACCTGCTCCGACTGGCCGAAAGCTACCGCGTTGACTGACAACGCAAAGTTACGCACCGAGCCTGGCGGGAAGTTAGAACCAAAGACGGGCTCTAGCGCGTCGGTTCGTGCCTGCGCTAGGCGCTGGGAGCGTTCACGAGCGCGGTCCCACTTGGCTTTAAGGGCCTTAATGGGGTGACGACGGCGCTTTTGGCGTCCCTTTACGGGCACGTACAGGGGCGCCGCCAGAGCACCGCTACCTGCGCCGCCAGGGGCTTGAGCACCGGCAAACTGGGCGCCACCTGCCAAGCCGTGGGCGCCGTCGTTAGCGACGCTGACACCACCAGCGGCGTTAGCGGCCGCAATGGCCTCGGCGCCACGCAGTTTAGGCGCCAAATCAACCTGCCCACCCAGTGCCTGGGCGTTACGTTTAGCCTGTTGCTTGGCGCGTTTAGCCTGCGCCACCTGGGCGGCGGCTGCGTCATAATCAGCCAGCGCAATATCCAGGTAGCGTGCCATCTGGGTGCGGGTGGCGTTAGTGGGCAGCTTGATGCCATAGTCGCGCATCCAGTCTTCCAGCTCCGCCCAGGCCCCCAGGGCGCTGCCGAGCTCGTCGCGGTTACGACGCCGGCGCCCACGCACCGCTTTAAGCGCCAAAATCAGCGCGAACGGGGAGCTAACCAAAGCGGCCACACCCAGCCCCTGGCCCACCAGCAGCAGGTAGTGGGCCCAGTCAAAACCATGCTTTTTCTTAGTGTCGCGGTCGTCAGAGACATCCGGGGTTAGGTCAGCTTGCTCCTGCGGAGGCGGCGGTGCCTGCAACACCTGCGGACGCGGCTTGGGCTTGGGCTGCGGCTTGGGGTTAACCAGTTTCTTGTCGCGCGGCGGGGTGGGGTCAAAAGCCACCCAGTCGCCGTCGAAGTTAACCTCCACCCAGGCGTGCGCCATAGTGCCCTTAACCTCTAACGTGCCCTTGGAGTAGTGCTCAGGGTAGAAACCCAGCACCACGCGGGCCGGGTAACCAGCCTGGCGGGCCATAAGCGCCATAGCCACGGCGTACTGCTCGTCATCACCCACCATGTAGTAGTTGGGTTCTAGCAGCTCATCGATGCGGGCGGTGCGGTGACCGGGGCGCGCCATCGAGTCTGAGCCGTCAGAGTAGTAGCCCTCATCATGGTATTTAGTGGCCATGGCGCGCACACGGGCCAGCGGGCTGTTAGCGTTACCCACAAACTCACGCAGACGCGTAGCCACCACAGCTGGCACATTAGTGTCTGTGCCATTTGCTACCTTCCCAAAGCTACGCTTAGATAGCTGAGCATCGGAATATGTAGGTACAGTAACCACATTTACGCTGTAACTATCGCCTTTAACCAGGGTACGGGTGCTAAGCAGGGCACCCAGATTGGATGAATAGAACAGATCCTGAGTTAAACCCTGGCCTTTACGCGGGGTGAAGCTACGCACCTGTCCCCCACCTGGCAGCCAGTTACCCTGGTAATCAACCATAGTGAAAGTCAGGTTATGGGTTTTAGCGCCTTTAGGTAATACGCGCGTATCAACCTGGGCCCCAACCCGCTTAAAACCCTCACCGTTGTCTGACGTCCCAACTCGCATAACGTTTCCGTCATAGGCGTCCATTGTGGCGACACGGATACGCTCACCATTTTGCAGCCCCGAAACCGTAAACAAAGTGGTGTCTTTTTGAGTATCCACCCAGTAGTGCAGGCGCGTAAGCGGAGCCTGATACTCGGCAATATTCAGCGGCGGCGTCACATAGCTACGCAAAACCTCACGGTTATTAGCCCCCGTCACCTGCGGGCCCAGCACCGCCCCCGCAGCCATGGCACAAGCCAGCATCAGCAGCGTGCCCAGGCGGGCTCGACGGCGCAGCCGCCCCGCCCCCAAAGCGATCAGCCCGCGCTGGCCCCGGCCGTGACGCTTATTAACCGCCCAAGCCGCCCACGCCAGCGCCACTAGCACCCCCACCAGCGCACTATCGCGCCCATAGGGAGCCTCAAAACCACCAAATAGCGCCCCCAGGGCAAACATCAGCCCAGCCGGAAGCAGCGCCCACAACTGGCCGCGCTGGTGGCGCAACACAATCGAAGCACCCAAGCCAGCACACACCATGGCACTCAAATACGGCACCACCGTAATACCCGCATAGGCGTTAGCCGGCGGAGCCAAAGTCAGTAAGTCACGCCAACTAGTCACCGCCCCCAACACCAGGGTTTGCACCATCTGCAAAGACGGAAACACCTTAGCGCTAGCCAAATTCGGTAAAGCCAAAGCCCCACCCAACAGGTAGGCAATCACCAGAGCCAAAATAGTTTCCAGCCGCCGCAACCCCAACACATAAGCGACGCCAGTAACCACCACAGCCAGCAAAGTGCCGCCCATGGCCGCAATATAGCCAGACCAGTCCCCAAACACCGCCCCATGGCTAACACTGGCAGCCAACATCAGCAGCGTAAAAGCAACCAGCCCCAGCCAGTTAAAAGCCCGGCGCTTACCAACCGTCTCAAGCCCATCAACACTCATAGCGCCGCCTTTCGCAATAATGCCGGAAGCTCACTAAGCGCCCCCAAGTGCAGCAAATCCATTGCCCCCAAACGGTTACGCCCCGCCCGCCCCGGGCTCACCCGCAACACATAAGAACGCGCCGACACCGGCAGACGCACCCAAGCACGCTCAATTAGCTCCAAATCAGCCCCTGAACCAGTAATCAACACCGCCACTGAGGCACCCGGACAAGCCGCCACCGCCTCCTTAGTCAACTCCGGCAAGTCAGCGGCGCGCCCATCCATCTCCACCAGGCTCAACGCATCCAAAGCACGCTTAGGGTTAGGCAGCGCCGGTACCCCCGCCTGAGTCACCAAAGTAACCTCACGGCTAGCCTTAATCGTGGCCACAATCAGCGACGCCGCCGCCGAGACAGCCACCTCAAACTCAGCCTCACTAGCCCAAGATGCCGCCCGCGTATCCAACACCACCAACAGGTGAGCCCGACGCGTCTCCTCAAACTGACGCACCATCAACTTGCCGGTGTGAGCCGTAGACTTCCAGTGAATATTGCGCCGATCATCGCCGGGCACATACTCACGCAAAGTATGAAAAGACACATCCGAGCTAGACAAATCCCGAATCGTAGCGCCCTCAATATCCTTAATGAAACCAATGGCTTCACTTTCCAAAGCCACCGTACGCGGATGCACATACAGCTCAATGCGCTGACTCCAGCGGCGCTCGCGGCGCACTAGGCCCAGCCCGTCACCGTTAACACTGCGCACTGGGCCGATTGGCACCAGGCCGCGTCGGGCGGTGGGGATAGCTAGCGGCTGGCTAATCATCTGGCCGGCGCGCAGGGAGGGCACCAGTACGTCAGCGGTGGATTTACCTACCGGTAGTTCCATCACGGCTTTGCGGGTACGCCGGGTGCCGGCGTTGGTGGCTTGTAGCTCGCCGTAGGCGTTATCGCCCACCACCACTCGCTCGTTTTGCACATACAGGTTGATGTTGTGTTTACCCAATCCCAGGGCGCTTAGCGGGGATAGTAGGGCCAGTACGCCTAGTACCAGGCCGATCACCGCCAGCTCCACCCAATGCGTTAGCAGGGCTAGGCCTAGCGCGCTTAGCGCCACTGCGGTCACACCCCACCACAGGGGAGTGAGCACCTGGGTGGCGCGGGTGCGCAGGCGTCGCCAGCCAGTGGGTTTTTGGCCCTTTGCACCGGGGTTTAAGTCGACGCCGCCGCGTGGGGGCGTAGAGCTAGTTTTAGCAGTCATGGTTTAGCTGTGTGCGGTGGGCGCGGGGACAGAAGCCAGAATCTGCTCAATGACACCTTCGGCGCTGGCGCCGGAGAACTGGGCGTCCACATCCAACACCAGGCGGTGAGCCCACACCACTGAGGCCAGCTCCCTGACGTCGTCGGGAATTACGTAGTTGCGCCCCTGAGCGGCAGCCCATACGCGCACCACGCGGGTCATGGCGATAGCGCCACGGGTAGAGACCCCCACACGCACCTGCTGGTGTAGGCGGGTGGCTTCAGCTAGGGCCGCAATGTAGTCCAACACGGCGCCGTCGACATAGTTAGTTCCGGCTACATCCGCCAGCTGGGTGACCACAGCGGAGGAAACCACAGCCGACAATTTAGCGGAGCGGTCGGGGTTAGCTGAGTCAGCCAATACCTGGGCCATAGCCCCACGCTCGGGGTAGCCCACGGAGGTTTTCATCAAGAAACGGTCCAGCTGGGCTTCGGGCAGAGGGTAGGTGCCGGCCTGCTCAATGGGGTTTTGGGTGGCGATAACCATGAAGGGGCGCCCGGTGGAGTGGGTTTTGCCATCCACAGTAATTTGCGACTCTTCCATGACCTCCAGCAGCGCCGACTGGGTTTTGGGGCTGGCACGGTTGATCTCATCAGCCAGCACGATAGAGGCAAATACCGGGCCCTTGTGGAATTCCCACTGGCCGCTGCGCTGATCGTAGATGGTCACCCCGGTGATGTCGCTGGGTAGCAGGTCAGGGGTGAACTGGATACGCGAGTGGGTGCCTTGGATAGTGGCCGCCAGGGCGCGGGCCAGGGCGGTTTTGCCAGTGCCCGGGGCGTCTTCGAGCAGCAGGTGCCCCTCAGCCAGCATGGTGGTGACAGCCAGGCGAATTACCTGCTCTTTGCCCAGCAAGGCCTGCCCTACGTTAAGCACCATTTTGTTAAATAGATCAGCAAACTGGGCGGCGTTAGCCTGGGTGAGCGACATGGGTTATTCCTTTCAAAACTTTTCGCTGACGCTTATATACGGGGCAGTTTTAGGGCTGCAAAGCTGGTTTATTGGTGTGTGCCAGAATCGCATTGCAAGGCGGCGTTATCTTCGTTTTCTTCCGCCTGGGTAATGCTGGTAGCAACATACAGGGTTACTCCACCGTCAAAGGTGGTGTAGCGTTTTTCGTCTTTACCAGCAGCGGGGGCCATCGTGTAGGTTTTGCCCGCCCAGGTAATGGTGCACTTGGTGGTGGTGCCGTCCTTCCAGTCCCACAGCTTGACGCCGTAGCGGTAGCAGTTGGGGCTGGTGCTGCCGCAGCTGCCGTTTACTACCTGGGAGCGGTCCACAAAGCCCTGGTAGTTGTTGGCTGGCTTGGGTTCTGCCGCCGACGGCGCCGCTAGGTTTTGGCAGCGCGGTTCAGATTCGCGGGTGCCGGCCTCGCTGGTTACCTGCTTGGAGCTGGTGCAGATTTTTACTTCTTTACCTGCTTCAACCCCGTTTTGGAATTCCACAGTGCCGCCGCCTGCCGGCGGCTCCTGCTTATTGGTGTAGGCAGCACCAGTGCTGATGTAAGCCGAGCTGGTGGCGGTGCGCCCATTGCCGTTAGCGGGGCCAACTTGGCAGCTGACCTTAGTGCCCTCAGGGCGAGTGCAGGCCAAAGTGGGCGAGATTGGGGCGCCAAAAGGCGTCACCTTACCGGCCACTACTCCTTCAGAGCACTTACCTGAAGAGTTACAGGCGCGCACATAAATAGTGGATTCTTTACCGTTAGTTAAGCCGTTACCTGTTTTATTGGCTACCGACTGCCAGGTGTTCTGATCGGTTGACCATTCCAGGTTCTGGGAATTTTTGTCACCGCTGGTAGCCGTGAAGTCTACAGAGTTATCGGCGCCAGTAGCCTTGGGGGCTGCAGACACTGAAGGAGCAGATACTTTACCCTCCAGCTTCATAGTGTATGAGACTTCCTCAGACGTGCCGCCGTGAGTTACCGCTCTGACTGAGAACTTCACGGTCCTGTCTACGCTTGTATCAATTTCATAGGGCTTACTTAACCCATAAATCACTATGGCACTAGAGGCCGTAGGGCTATCGGTGTAAGAAAGGAGGTAGTGGGTAATCGGCAGCCCACCAGTGTTGGCTGGCGGGTTCCACGACACCAGCACCCTGGTGGTGCCATCTGAACCCTGGCCCTGTTTAACTGCCGTCAAATTAGTGGGCGGGCCAGGCTTGCCATAGGGAGTCACCGGCTGGCTAGCAGCTGATTCCTGACTGGCACCTTGAGCATTAACCGCGCGCAC
>ERZ773214.1248-NODE-1248-length-15092-cov-3.739044_pt1 | contig 15092 bp, 13 predicted proteins | sample MGYA00511238_ERZ773214 | MGnify/ENA primary metagenome ERZ773214 (study PRJEB29015, sample SAMEA2738157) | human oral metagenome | biome: human oral; feature: human-associated habitat; material: saliva | place: China | collected 2259 ...
GTGAATATAAGAATCGATAGACCTATTCGTATGATGTCATATGGATAGGTCTTTTTTGCATATATTTGTATTTAGATTATGAAAATAAGATGATACAATAAGTATATATATTAGAGTATCTGTGTAAGTGGAGGCATTATGTTAACGGTTGCGCTCAATGAATATGGGGACTTTCATCATTTAGGACAAGATGAAGAGAGTATTAAGACGATACATTTTATTGCTGGTATTGTGTACGATGATATGGACAATGAACAGGATGCGGAGAACGAACGGATTCGACTAGATCGGTTTTTCCGTGCTGTTGCAAAAGATTCGCATAGTTTGTATCCACAAGGTTTTTTTGGCAAGCTCAAGGTTGATGAAGCCGAAGAGGAAATATTCAATCCTGATGCCCAAAAAGATATGCGTATCTTTAGAAATGCCATTGATGCGGCATTGCCTGAGTTTTTAGCGCACGGTACATATAATGGGGACGAGCTTGTGGTGATGCCACGTATTGGTCATTATGCGATTGCGCTTACGCTTAAGAGTGAGGCCGGAAAAACTGAATATTTACAACCTTTCATGAGTAATCTGTTGCATGATAAGGTTGCGAGTAATCTCTATTGGCACATGGCGGATGGATTAGTGTCGCGCTTGGTATTTACGAATCCTTTTGCACTAGGCGTACAACGCGTACGTTTACAGTTAGCCACACAAATGATAGATGTATTAGATTCGGAACGAGTGCGGTTAATTGAGTATTCTCAATTAGGCTATACACCATATGAGTACCAAGATGAGGCGGTAAAAAAAGAAGGAATTACATCCTATCAGGTGGCGAATGCCTTTGCGTATAGAGCTTCTTTAGATCGTCACATGGTGGAATCGAATCGACCAGATTTGGATGTAAGACTTCGCACCGTGTCCCTGCGTATGAAAGAGGATGATCCTGAATCGACGATTCGAAATGCATTTTTATACTTAGCTACCTATATCTGTACGAATTTTATTTACTACGGTGCCGACCGAGAGGCTACCGATGTTTTTAAATTCAAAAAACTGGTAGATTTTTCTAATCGATTGAATCCAACGCATCAAAATCTATTGTTCGTATATGACAATGTCGATACGTACTTTGAGCAGGCCATGCAGGCCTATCTTAATGGTGATTATTTCGCCGCCTTGTGTTATACATATGATGCGTATAATTGTGACAGTAGATTCCAATCCTATTACAAGACAAATTGGTTCCCATTCCTTGAGGAACTCATTCATAGTGCGGATGACCGCGTAGCGATTGAACGAGCTGTACAAGCTTTTGTAAATTATGCAAACCAAAGTTATATTGATGCGGGAAAATTACATTATGTGTACGAGCAACTCACATATGTGTTAGAAGATATTCAGCATCTTTCTAGCGTTGACCAACGTTTTGTATATGCTTTTTATGATGGTGGCGTAACGGCTTTTAATCACCTAGGTGAAAGCGACCTTGCCGTAGCGTGCTTTCAAAAGTGTCAATCCTTGGCACACACCGTACCATTAGAAACGTATATGCAAACTGTACGTCGTCGTGTTGTAGCAAAATTGGATAGTTATGCTTATGACGATGCCTTAACATTAGCTAATTACGTGGTAGAGTATGAGGAACAAATACAGGGTTTACGGAAAAAACTCAGCATGGATGACAAAGCGATTAGCTTGGGGCAGGCCTATAGCCAGTTAGGGCAAGTGTATGCTTATTTAGAACGAGAAGAAGCTGAATCCTATTTTGTGAAAGCTCTTTCTATATTCCAAGAGGGAACGAGCGATTATTATCGCACGTTGTCCTATCTATTACACTATTATATTGATGCAGAAAAACAACGTGACTATGAAACATGGGCGCCCAAATACTTTGGAGGAGCCATTAAAGTTTCCGATCAATTAACATATATTACGAGTATGACGGATGATGATAAAGTGGTGAAGCATGAATTTTATGCATTATATGTGTATATCAAGGCATTGTATCAATTTTATAAACATGCAGTAGGAAAAGATGTAATAAAACGTATCGTCGCACTGGGCAAAGAGGTGGGACAAACATTAAATTACTCTGTTAAAGGGCATCCATGGGAACTTATTTTTATTTATATGTCGCTTCTTGGATATGACTGGAATTATATGACGGATGCTGAGTATTTCAAGGAATGTATTCGTCAAACTGTAGATAATCCAGGCCCAGCTATTCGGAATATCATGGCCTATGGCGAAATGCGCATTGCGGATCGTAAGGGAAATCAAAAATTATGTGATGCGATACGCAAAATATTGGAGCAAGATGTGAAGAATATTGAGCGAACTATGACGTATATGTTTAGATAGAGGAGACTTAGGTGCTGTTGCATGGTAACATGCAACGGGGCTCTATTATATATTTATAATAAAGAGCACCATCACTCAATTGTACGTAGTAATGGTGCTCTAAAAGGCAAATGATATTAACTTATTCGTTGCTCGGTGCATAAACAAGAGCTGTTTTGTAAATCGTTTCTAGGCGGTCACGTAATGGACAGTCATCCAGAATACGTATGGCACAGCCTAATTTTAGTAAGTGTCGGAGAATATCTTGTTCTTGGAATGGGAGGTAACTAACCTCAATCGTAAATTCCTCGGCGGTGATATTTTTAGCCTGAATTGTATAGTTACTAAAATAGTTAAAGCAACGATCTACAGCATTATTGGCATCGTGAAGAATGAAAGAAATCGTTTGCTTTGATTCTTCTCTATAGGTTGCATAGACTATTTCTAAATCATCTAATCTTGCTTGTGTACTCACTGTAATGCTTTCAACATCGTGTAATGAGAAATCTCTGAAAGTTTCTTCCGTATGGTCATAGGCGATGAGCGTATATCCATTACTAGCTACCGAATATTCTAGACGGCATGGTGATAAGTCTTTGTCATTTAGCGTGATACGCACATTGCTTTCTATTGCTTGTAAGCACTGTATTACCACATCCATTGATGCCGGTGTATCATCTGTCATGGTTGGAATGCGTGTCCATGTATTAGCCGGGAATGTTGTATCCACTGAATCTAATGTGGTCGTTAATAGTTGTAATAGGTCTTCTGAAAGTAGCCAACTCACTCGTGCATCGCTAATGAGGTCTTTTAAAAACATGCGTTCCGCATCAGATATAATGACAAGAGGTAAATCAGGTAAGATAGACTCAACTTCTTCGCCGTCTTCGGTTGTTTCAATTAAGGCATGGGCTAGTAGATGTTCATAGTCATCGTTCCGTAACGCTTTTTTATATAACGCTGGTGTGAGCAAATCCCGTTGATTGATTACATCATCAATCTCTGATTCCGTATAAGCGATGCCATTAATTAAATCTAACTGTAATTGATATTGCGTGGTAAATGTAATCGCATTAATATCATTGAGTACAGAGGACACATAGGTGCCATCAATATCTGGATCTTTTTTTGACTTATTACGGAATTCTTTATCGGCATCCTTTTTCTTTGGATATGGATGGAGAAATCGGTTAATTTTTTTCTTCTTTTTATATCCTTCTGGATCTATAAAATCGAGGCCCAATGAAGCATATAGATTGCTGTAGAATTTATTCTTAATACTAGGCTTGCTACTGTGTGTGATATATACATATGGCAAATAGCTTCGTAACAAAGGTAGTAACTGTAATGCATCAGGCACATCTAATTGTATTTCGATATATTCGTCCGTTGTATTTAGAACAGTTATCCAATTTTTGAATTGTCGAGAAAATTGGTCGTAAGCTAATTGATATCCTTCTAGGGTTAAGAAGTGAATCATACAAGTGTCTGTGGATGTTGATGTGTGTTCCCTATCAGGTATAAAGTCAGAAGCATTATATCTGGTTACTTCTAATGATTTGATGCGGTCCACTCGATTGCGTTGCATAATACCATTATTAATGCTACATAGTATATTCTTATTTTCTCCATAATATGTTTGCAATGATAATGGAGTTACAATTTCTCGAGGCTTTCCAGGTTCATAAAAGGAAAGACGTACTTTTCTATGTCGATGTAATGCATCTGCTAATGGATAAAAAATATCCCCATCAATTACATTATTAGGATTATTATCTTTAAAAGCAAAGAAGGTATTATTAAATGCATAGATAGCAGAGTTTTCTTGTTGTTTTAGTGGTGCCAATCCATTGAGCAAATACATAATTTTTTTAAGTAGAATATGCCCTGCTGCAGATGTAATAGATATACTAGTGAAAAAGAATACGGCTTTAGCTAATTCTTGTAATTGAGGTTTTGTTAACTCTTCAATAATAGTGTTTTTTATTGTATATGTATAGCTTTTACTGCCTTCTGTTTTAGTTATAATACCTAATATTTCGAGAGTTTTGACTTGTCGTTGAATGTATTGTTGATCGATAAGTGTGGGAGGCTCTTGTTTTTTATTGCGTTGTGCAAAGAGGCTTTTAACTAAATCAACATAGTTATCCACTATATTTAAATCCGCATTCATATTTTGGTACAAATCTGTGATTGTCACATTCTCATTGCATGATATATACGATAGAATGCATAGTTGTACGTAGATTTGCTCAGGTACAGCCGCATAGAGTTCATATAATTGATTGAGGTAGTTGTAACCATCTAAAAAATCATTTTTATCTAAGTGATGAATAGAAGCCTTACCAATACGTTGTGTGTAAATATGACGCATAATATCAAAATAATCAAGACGACGAATGACATCGTCATGTTGGCTTTCTTTGATGCCACGTACATTTACTTTTCCTCGATTATGATTCCCGAATGTTAAACTACGAAGAAATTGACGCATACTGGCTAAATCGTTTATGTAATTAGTGGTTGTTGCCATTGTTGTCTCCCTTACCAAATGTATAGGTCCATCTATACAAAGTTATTCTTAATTATGAATATAACATGATACAATAGAAAATGTAAGGATAAAGTGAAGTCGGAAACCCTATGTATCGATGCGTGCCTTCGAATAATGGGTGAATTTACTGTAGGTTTGGTGATAGTCATGGCAATACATAATATATTTTTGATATTTCTTAGCATAGTCACTAATACAAGTGTTAAACGGGTAACTAATGAAGATATAGATGACTCTATACGAGATGTCATTACAACGAATGAGACTGCTTTAAAATATGTTTTGTTTCACGGGTGGAAACAAGAAGCAACAGCTCACATATCATTTGATAAAATCTTTTTACTTTGCACTGATGGAGTTATGGAAAGTGGGGAAAATGCTCCTTCGTCTTATGATATATTTATAGATCAGATGATTAAGTTTTATAATGATAAACAGCAAGATGTAGAGGCTTTCACTAAAAGCATAGTGACCGTTCCTTGCGGTGCCGACCTTGATAATATAGATAGGATTAAGGCGAGTATTATTGATGTATCTAAACGTATTCTTGAGTATAAATCTAGCATAGATATGAATAAAGATACAGTTCATTTATATATGGATACCACAGGTGGTCCACGTAATGCTGCTATGATTTTACTCGTTATCAGCCGTATGATGGCATATCATGGCATCGTTGTAGAGGATATGTATTACTCTGGTTATACTCGAGTAAAGGATGCTCCGGATCAAATTAAGGTACATCGTGTACTTGATATTTATAATCTATTTGATATTGTAGCTGGCTTTGAAGAATTTAATCTCTATGGTAGTGCAAAAAAATTAAATGCACATTTTAAACCCAATGAAATAGATAAGGTGGAGCAAGATAACCATTGTAATGAAGGTGAGGCCGGGCATACAGATAAAATCTATAATTCAGCGATTCATGATTTATTAGCGGCCATGGATAGTTTCTCAGAGGCGATTAATATATCTAGTCGTGGCTCTTTTGAAAATTCTATTAAACGTCTTGATGAAAGTTTAACCTTGGTTCGTAATACTGCTAATGATACATCGAGTGGTAAGGATTTTGATCAGGATTTAGTTGAACTGTTACAAGATCCTATTGAACAATCTTATGATTCCCTATTAGAATGCCATCGAAATAATACACCTGATGAATTAACCTATATTGACTGGTGTTTAGACCATGATTATTTGCAACAAGCATTAACCTTGTTTTGTGAATACGTACCGGAATATGCAATAGAAAAAGGTATTATTGTTTATGATGTGGATACGTTCTATAAATATTATCAACAGAATCAGGTAGATAAAGATAAAAAAATATTACAAGCTGCTATTAAGTCTTGGAATCGAGCTGGTAATACTATTTCGTTTGCTAAGTTTTATAACACTGTAAAATCCAATAGTGACAAATCGGTTACAGATACAGATTTACGTTCGATGCCTATGCGATTATTTAATACCATTAATGAAACACGTGCTAATGGACTGGCAACAATTAAGAATGATGGAAAAAATCGAGTATCCCCATATATTGATAAAGAAATTAGAAGTTATATTACTTGTGTTATCAAAGAGAAAAAAAGATTGTCATATATTGAGAAAAATCCGACACAGCAAAAGGAACGAATTCACTCTTTTATCAATAAGGAAACAGAAAAATTGTTCCAGAAATGTGAGAGCTTATTAAATCAATATCATTTTAGCCTTCACGTTCAAGATGAGAAATATGCTGAAAACTATACATTAAAAGAATGGATTGTTTTTCTGAAAGAGATTCTTAAAGATTCACACAAAATACTGTTGTTTAATAATGTAGGCTCATCATTACGTAGGAATATTATTGCTGATACCTTAAATAAAGAAGTGTATCAAAAATATGTCTCTTGTGATCGCGATAGTGGATTGATTACCCTGAAAGATAGTACTGAATTAGCATATAATGCTATATGTAATGCACTATTAGATAATATAATCCATATACATAAAGACAAACAATATAAGAACTTAATTCTTCATCAGTTACCATTGCAGGATGATACTTCAATCGTATATGCGGAGCAACTTCTTTCACATCGAGGTCGTGATTCAAAGGAAACGGCGCTATTCAATGTTCCTGGTGTATCCATTCCTCATACAGATTTTGAATCTGTTAGAAATACGCTGATTTTTATTGAACAATATTTTGAAATCAAAAAAGCTAGAAATGATAGTAACCACGCTAATAAAGAGATGTTATGTAAATATACGACATCTAAAGAATTGCATAGAGAAATGCGAAAATGTGTGGAGTTAGCAAGACAATTGAGTCGAAAATAAGGTTTGTTGATTTAGATTGTATATGTTGGGGGATATAGGAGTAATTATGGTTAAGGATATTTATAATATTTATATGACATTTCCTAGTGATGTTAAGACGATTAAAGAGGATGAGAAGGTAATAGATTGTTCTGTTAGTCGAGTGCAAGGCTTGGAGCTGAGGGATGAATTTGGAGAGATACTTACCACAAGTGAAACAGCTATCAAATATTTGTTAAAGAAAAAAATAGAGGAGGAGCAAGATGTTGATTTTACTTTAGATCGAATATTCTTGCTTGTTAGTAATACTGTTGCAAAAAAAATTGGTTTTGAATCAGATATTACAAAAAAGCGACCGTCATTTGATGTAAATACAACACATTTGGATGTTTTATGTCATCAAATAGATCATTTTTATGAAGCTTATTTTAATAAAAAAATTACGCCTTCATTCTCGGAAATTAAAAAGGTGATTCCTTGTGGAGATAGCTTGGATAATACAAAACAATTAGGGGATAATATTATCAAGCTATGTGAACAAATTATAGAGTATAAATCTGAATTACCAGTAGATTCTAAAATTAAATTATATATTGATACTAGTGGTGGATTTAGAAATGCAGCAATGTTATTTTTAATTGTTGGGCGGATAATGTCTTACATGGGAATTGAAGTTGCAAATATATATTATACGAGCTGGGTAAAGGGCGTATGTACTGTTCATGAAATAAAGGATACTTATGATTTACTTGATTTAATTGCTGGGTTTGAAGAGTTTTTGATGTTTGGTAGTGCCAAGAAGTTAAATGACCATTATAGAGTTAATGAGTCTAACTTACAAATCACTCAAGAGACTTCTAATCAAAAATCAATAGATGAATTGCTGAAAGCAATGAATCAGTTCTCGGATGTTATTAATATTTCTAGACGAGGTGAGTTTAAAACTGAATTAAGTATTTTAAATCAAAAACTATCTCAAATTCATTTTGATTATGATTCAAGTGTAGAAGGTTTTAATTATCAATTGATAAAGTTGTTACGTGAACCTATTGAGAAAGAATACACATCATTATTTAAACAAAAATCATTAGATACTATGGATGAGCTATCCTATGTGGAATGGTGTTTAAAACACGACTATATACAACAAGCACTTACCTTATTTAAGGAGTGTGTACCAGATTTTCTCATAAAAAAAGGCGTTATAGTTGTTGATGAAGCAAAATTTTGTAACTATATAAAAAATAAAAAATTAAAAGCAGATGTGAATATATTAGAAACTGCATTGAATAAGTGGAACGCTATGCATCCAGAACGTCATAGTGATAATCTATTTAAGCTTGATGAATTCCTTAATGTGTATACTGACGGAGTTGAACCGATAGAGGATGTTCGTGATGATGCAGATCTTGTATTTAATGAAATAAATGAATACCGAACATTATTTATTGCAAAATATACAAATAGAGATGATCTCTTTAAAAAGCTATCAGCTATTGTGAAGGCATATGTCGTGGAGGCTCAAAATAAAGAATTTAGAACTAATAAAGATTATATAGATATAGAAGAACGTAATAAAGTTTTGGGAGAATTCTTAAAGTCTAAGCAAAAAGAGGTCTTGGAATGCATATTTAATGAGATTAAAGCTTATAAATTAGTTCCTGTTAGAGATGAAAGCTCACATGCTCAAAAGATTATATCTTTTATAACTGCTATTACAATGAATGTAATGGCTTTGAGAAACATTAACAACTTACCTTATAACATAAGAGATATGTTATATAAAGGAAATTCTACAAAACTAAAACCATATGTACCTGATGAAAATCATATTTATTTTGTATAAATGTATTACTCTTGAAAAGTGGATTAGAACCTATATTTTTCAAAGTATATAAATCAGCATTATTGTTTAAAACATCAGAAAGAGAAATGTAAAGTGTACGTCTCTCTTCAAGATTTAACTTCTCATTTTTAACACTCTCAATTATTTTAGAATGTAATTCTTTTAATAATAAATAATTATCCGCTACACCAGTGTTATCCATTTTAGTTAGGTAATCTACCAAATTATCATATGAAGATAATACGTTAATTATATTTTCGGATATATTAAAAGTTTTCACATCAATATCTGTTGGGAAAGACACTAGAACTACTTTCGTGGTATCTCTATATTGAGTTATAACACTATAAATGTCGTTAATCTCTTGTTGTATATATTCATTTATGAGTGAGATAACTACTCCACATAGTGTATCTATATTTTCTATTGGATTTAAACCCTCTTTATATAAAGGATACTCCTGTAATCTTATTTTTATATAATTATTAAAGTTTTGTCTATAAAAGGTATGTACCTTACTATTAGTTAATTTAATAGGATAATCACTATTTTCTAAAAGAACATCTATGTTATTATCTAAGAATTCGTCAACCGAGCCATATAACAACTCATTTACAGTCACACCTGCTATTTTTGCAATATTAGATAATCTTTCTTTATTAGGTAAAGTAAACCCTACTTCCCATTTTTGAACATTACTTCTACTTGCTCCAAATAATTTTCCAAAATTAACTAAGGTATAACCTTTAATTGTTCTTATTTGTTTTATTCTAAAGCCAACCGCCTTTTTATCTATATTAATTTTCATGTTATTAAATATCCTTTTTACTTAATATATAATTACATTATACACTATACCGGTTGTAAAATAAATAGAAAAGTAGAAAAAATTACCCAAAAGGTATTGACTTATTTTTAAAAGGATGTTAGTATGTAGTTACTGAGTAGAAAAAATTACTCAAAAAAATAAGAGAGGAGTTATTAAGATGCAACCCATCACAATAAGTAAAGTACGTGCATTTCGTAACGCATTAGGCAAAACACAAAAAGAAATGAGTGAATTACTTAATATTCATTATGGTGTATACGGCCGAAAAGAAAGAATGTTAGTATCTTTTACTGACAAGGAAAAAGTTATACTATTAAACTATTTTAAAAAGTATTTTCCAAACGAAACAATTGATAGTTTATTTTTTTAATTTTATTGTAGAAAAAAAGCATCAAAAAACCTTTCAAGTACCTAGCTACCAACTACACTACTTAAAAGGTTTGAGAGGAGTACTTAAATAAAAAAGTACTTTCTTTCATTATACCACAAGAAAGGAAATTTCTAAAATGGATAATAAAGAATTATACATAAATAGTTTATGTTTTGCAGTGATATTCTTTCCACTAATAACAGCATTAATATATATTACTGCTTTGTTAATGGATAACATATTTTAATAAAAGGAGAGCAATTTATGTTTAGCACAGAATTCGAAAAAGAAATTGTAAATGCAGTTCGTAAGATAGTTAAAGATATCTTACAAGATGAAGTAAAACAAGATAGACGTTATAACCAAAAGGAACTATGCGAAAACTTAGGTATTGGTTTAGAAACTCTATCAGACATGAATAAACGAGGGTTACGCCCTACTAAAATTGGTAGACAATACATTTATCTTGAAAGCGAAGTAAATAGATTTTTAAGAGAAAACACAATTTAGAAAATATAATATCTAGCACATATAAAAGAAATTAATGAGACTTATTAAATCATTACTTCACAATTCAACAAAAAGGAGATAATAATAATAATAATGGAAAAACAAGTTATTCTTAATAGCATTCAAGAGATAATCAAAAGATTAGAAACCCTACAAATTTCAGTAGAGTTATTAGCGGCTTATACAGATACAGTTAATGTGTTTTCAATAGATGAATTAAATAGTTTAAATATACCTGTATCTGAAAAGCTAGATTATTTATATAAAGTGCAGGATGGAGAAAAACTACACATGCTTACTTCTGCTGTAGCATTTAATACATCAGAAGAATTATCAAATATTTGTTATTCGCAATTAGACGAACTTAAAAGCATAATAAAGGACGTGATGTAATTTGATATATAGACAAATGGGTTACAAAACCAATGTATTAAAACCTATCGATACTAATGAAACAGCACTAGAGTCTATTGCTAACACTTTTGTACAAACTATAAACAGTAATGAAGATATTAAGGGTTACAAAGCAAATAGCATGTCCTACTTCATAAGTGGAGTTATTACACCAAATGGAGACGGAAGTTATACAAGAAATGATAATAACTTAAAATCAAGAGATTTAATAATAGTTGATATTGAGAACACAGGCTTAACATCTCAAGAAGTACAAACTATTATACAAGAAAAGTTATCAAGCTATAAATACCTTTTATACTCTACTATCTCACATAAGCCAAATAACCCACGTTTAAGGCTTGTAATTGAACCTAATAGAGAAATATTCAAAGAAGAATACAAACCAACCATACAGCACATTATGGCGTTATTACAGCTTGACTATGATAGCAGTAGTGCCACATGGTCTCAATTACAGGGATTACCAATTGCAGTACGTAATAATGAGTTCATATGTATAAAACACCTAGATGGCTTAGAATATCCAGTCCAAAAGGCACAACAAAAGATAATTAACAATTATCAAAACAGAGCTATACAAGCACTATCACATAATGAAGCTATTTCAATCATGAAAGCCTATCTTGAGAAAGAACAAGACAAACTACAAGAAAGAAATGAATATTACCTATCTTGCTTAACTGTTATAGCTAAAAGCGTTGTTAGTAATGAAATAAATTACAATACAGCTATTGAGTGTATAGAGTTATTAGCTTTAAATAATGATGAATGGAAAGTAAATAACCAAAACGAATTAAATACCGAGATAACTCGAGCTAATGGCAATGTAGAGTATTTCAAGAACAAATACACTTTCTTAGAAAAGTTTCAACGAACTCAACAACATAGTACTTTAGAACTAGCTAGAGATGAGAACGGAAAAGTAATTCAAAGCTTAGAGAATATAGAAAAGATTATCTTATCTATCACATCTATTGTGTACAATGAATTAACAGATGTTATTGAAATCAAAGATAATCAAGGTAGATTTAAGCAGCTAGAAAAACGAGATAAAGAACTACTTAGAATGGATATAGAAAAAAAGTTCAGTCTCAAGGTTAAAATTGTAGACTTAGATACAGCAATAGTTAGTGCTAGTGATAAACACAGATACCACCCTATCAAAAAGCAAATACTAGAAGTTAATTGGGATGGGAAGCCACGAGCCGAAAGCTTCTTTATAGATGTATTAGGCGTAGAAGATAATATATATAACCGTGAATGTACTAGAAAATGGCTGTTAGCAAGTATTACACGAATATTTAATCCTGGTGCTAAATTTGATGAAATAATTATTTTACAAGGAGGTCAAGGTATAGGGAAAAGTACAACCTTACAACGTTTATCATTAGGTTATTACACTGATATAACTGAAAAAATAAGCGATGAAGTAACATTCAAGGTATTAAGAACTTGGCATGTAGAATTATCGGAGCTTAGTACTATGTTTAAAACAGACAGTGATACCTACAAAGCGTGGTTAAGCGCAAGACAAGATACTGTACGTAAAAAGTACGGCACCGACCCTAACAACTACCCTCGTACATTTACAATATTGGGTACTACTAATAATAAAGAAATACTTAAAGACAGAACAGGAAACCGAAGGTATTGGATAATGTACTGTGATAAAGATAAAATAAAAAATGCAATATGGAGTATTGATAATAGTTATATCCTCCAGTTATGGAGTGAAGTTTATCAATGGTATCTAAACAAAGAAAGCTTATTAATATCGGAAGAAACAAAGCAATACATGGCTAAAATATCTACTGGAGCATTAGAGTACAGCCCACTAGAAGAAAGAATAATTAACATTCTAGAAATGAGTGTACCTCATAACTGGAAAGATTATATAAATAATCGTAGTACACGTTTCAGATACTACAACCATGTTAATGACTCTATCCTTCATGGAACAGAAAGCAATGAATTTCCCCTACAAACTAAAATTATGGATATTACAACAGAGGAACTGCATTACTTATTGAGTGATGGAACGAGTTTCAAAACAGATTTACGAGGGAATATATTAGCTAAAGAAATTAATAAAGCTATGATTAATCTACCTAATTGGAAAAAATCTGAAAGTATAAAACGCTCATATAGTAGACGTGGTTTAAAAGGTTTTATAAGAAAAACTTGAATAACGCTTTAAAAACGTGTATATATCAATGTTTACTCTTTACGCTCTTTACTAAAAAAAATAAAGCGTACGATTTAAAATATTGATACAACTAACTTTATAAGACTTTATACGCTTTACTCTTTATAAATTATTAAAAAGTATTATTTAGTAATATAGATAAGTGCATAGTAAATATATAAATAAGAGAGTTTTAAGAAAATTAAAGCGTAAAGCGTAAAAACACTCACAAATACTGTTAAATCAGCGATTCAAGGCTACACTTTAGATGAATTATAACTAAAGTTAAAAGCGAAAATAGCCCTAAAAGAAAGGAGAAGTTAAGTAAACTACATGATTTTACTTACATTTACAAGATGAAAGACATTAAAACAAGATTAAAAAAACTAGAAAATAATCCAAAGTATACTGAGAACTATATCATTTTCTATTCACATGGAGACTTTAAAGGAGAAGATGTATATTATGTTAGCGCAAACGCAAATAAATTTGTCTGTAGAACTGAAAAAGCAGCGGAGGAACTAATAGAACTAATAGTTGCTAAATACAACGTTATTACCATAATAAGAGATGATTGGGAAGATATAAACGAGGAACTAGCAGATGGAGACTATCAAGAATGGAGTTAGAGAATGAAACTTAAAAACAAAGAACCAACGAATAAACAATTAAATTTTATGTTCGCTTTATTGAGTGAACCTACTACAATACAAGCATACCAAAAAGCGAATATATCAGAAAAAACAGCTTATGTATGGTTAAAAGATACAGATTTTCAAATGTACTTTAAACAGTTAAGACTTGATTTTATAAAGAACACTACAGCTAAGCTACAAGCTAACACAACCCGTGCAGTTGATACACTAGTAAATATCATGGAGAATGAAAACTTATCTGCATTAGCACGTGTACAGAGCGCTAGAACTATACTAGAGTTTGCATACAAAGGCGTAGAAATAGAGGATATTCAAGAAAGACTTGATAAGTTAGAGGAGCAAGGAAAAGATAAACTCAACCATACAGAAAAAGAAAATAATATAATTGAACTATAAAGGAGACAAGATACATGAAACTAGAACAATTTAACACAGCAGTTTACAATGCAGTTGAAAAAGCATATAAAATTCAAAAGGAAAACATAATACAAAAAGAAGAGTTACAAAATAAGGTTCGTGATAATTACTTAACTCAAAAATACGCTGATGAGAGACTAAACGAACTAAAACAAAAATCTATGGAATCATTAAACAATACTAACAATAGTTTATTAAATATCTCAAGGGAAGTATTAGAAACAGAGTTAAAGAAAATATCAGACAGCGAAAAAAGTATTACAATTGATGTGTATAGTGAATTAAAACTATTATCTGAACTAAAGCCTACTAGAGAGCTTTATCAACGATACATAGATAAATATAAAGACCATCCACTTGCAGTTAACTATATTATTGAATTAGGTACTAGAGACGTTAATAACTTAATCGTATTAAATGAACCTAAAGACAAGAGAGAAGCACTTAATTTGCTAGTTCAAAGACTAGATAATTACCTAATAGCATTTAATAAACCGACATATAACGGTTATCTACCACAATTAGAGATGTATGCTAACGGTGTATTAACAAGCATTAAAGAAGACTATCAGAACTATTTAAACCTATTTAGTAAGTAGAATGGATAGCTTACCTATTTAAGAGCCTTACAATTAAAGTAAGGCTTGTTTTTAGTATTATATCTATATAT